>Ga0156494_110_pt1 | contig 1251 bp, 3 predicted proteins | sample RifOxyB1_FD_110641 | JGI IMG/M metagenome (GOLD analysis project Ga0156494, IMG submission 110641) | Candidatus Peribacteria bacterium RIFOXYB1_FULL_54_35 | reverse complement strand
CCGGCGGTAGTTCTTCCGGTGGCAGCTCCTCCGGCGGTAGTTCTTCCGGTGGCAGCTCCTCCGGCGGTAGTTCTTCCGGTGGCAGCTCCTCCGGCGGTAGCTCAGGAGGTTCAAGCGGTGGTTCTTCCGGTGGTTCCTCCGGTGGAAGCTCCGGTGGTTCCTCAGGCGGTAGTTCCGGTGGTTCCTCGGGAGGTTCTTCAGGAGGTTCTTCGGGCGGGAGCTCCGGTGGTTCCTCGGGTGGTTCCTCGGGTGGTTCCTCGGGAGGTTCCTCGGGAGGTTCTTCAGGAGGTTCTTCAGGAGGTTCTTCGGGCGGGAGCTCCGGTGGTTCCTCAGGTGGTAGTTCCGGTGGTTCCTCGGGTGGTTCTTCCGGTGGCAGCTCCGGCGGCTCCTCGGGTGGATCGAGTGGAGGTTCTTCGGGTGGTTCCTCGGGTGGATCGAGTGGAGGTTCTTCGGGTGGTTCCTCGGGTGGATCGAGTGGAGGTTCCTCAGGAGGTAGTTCCTCGGGTGGATCGAGTGGAGGTTCCTCAGGAGGTGGTAGTTCCGGAGGTGGCTCTTCAGGCGGTGGTAGCTCCGGTGGAGGTTCCTCAGGAGGCGGGTCTTCAGCGGTGGTAGCTCCGGTGGAGGTTCCTCAGGAGGCGGGTCTTCAGGCGGTGGTAGCTCCGGTGGAGGTTCCTCAGGAGGTGGCTCTTCAGGCGGTGGTTCTTCCGGTGGAGGTTCCTCAGGAGGTGGCTCCTCCGGTGGATCTTCGGATATTTCCTCATCCTTCTCATTCTCGTTCTCCTTCTCCTTCTCGTTCTCCTTCTCCTTCTCCGACTCCTTCCCATCCTCCGGTCAGTCTTCCGGGCAGTCCTCTGGTCAGTCCTCCTCTTTCTCGTTCTCCTTCTCCGACTCCTTCCCATCCTCCGGACAATCCTCTGGTTTCTCTTCCGGCCAATCCTCCTCTTTCTCGTTCTCCTTCTCCGACTCCTTCCCATCGTCGGGCCAATCTTCCGGCCAGAGTTCCGGTCAGTCCTCCTCTTTCTCGTTCTCCTTCTCCGACTCCTTCCCATCCTCCGGCCAATCCTTTGGTTTCTCTTCCGGTCAGTCCTCTTTCTCGTTCTCCTTCTCCGACTCCTTCCCATCCTCCGGCCAATCCTCTGGTCTCTCTTCCGGCCAGTCCTCCTTCTCGTTCTCCTGGCCTTCTTCAGGCTTCAGCTCAGGGCAATCTTCCGGCTTCTCTTCTGGCATGAGTTCCGGCCAGTCTTCCTTCTC
>Ga0156494_112_pt1 | contig 216168 bp, 209 predicted proteins | sample RifOxyB1_FD_110641 | JGI IMG/M metagenome (GOLD analysis project Ga0156494, IMG submission 110641) | Candidatus Peribacteria bacterium RIFOXYB1_FULL_54_35 | reverse complement strand
CATTCCCTCACACTGCTCCGGCTTTCAGGATGTGTAAGCCAAAAAGACAGATACGTCTGGTGGCAAAGTGTTCCTTTACCCTTTAGAAAAAGTGCCCAAAAATCGGCAAAAAATGAAATCGCTGTGAGCCTGTCCTGAGCCTGTCGAAGGACTCAGACAGCATTTTTGGCCAGGAAGGATAAAGGAAAGAACCGCGACTTTGATTGTGAGTGGTTTCAGCCCCCAAGTGCGCAGCGCCCGCAAAAATGTGGTGGGCGTACGGAGGAGGTCATTTTTGCAACGGAGCACTTGGAGTGGGCTGATCCGCGAGCAATCACGGAGCGGAACTTTTTGGTTCTTTTTGGTTACAAAAAGAACAGAGAAAAAATAGAAAACCTTCGAACAAGGGTGCTCCACACTCAAAGAGATTTGAGTGTTTTGATCATCTTCTCAAACGTCTTTGGCAGCGGTGCTTCGATCACGATGCGCTCCCCGGTGATGGGATGGAGAAGTTCGACCCTCGCCGCGTGGAGGAAGAATTTCCTGTACCTGAATTCCTGCGTGAACACGCGATTGAACTTCTCGTTCCCATACACATGATCGAGAGCGAGAGGATGCCCAATGGAAGCGAAATGCCGCCGGATCTGGTGATGGCGGCCCGTCTCTATCTCGGCTTCCACGAAACTGGAGTTCGCGAACCTGTCCAGCACGGTGTACCGCGTCACCGCCTCTACCGTTCCCTTCCCGCTGCGGGCCGGGAGCGGCGCACGGACCTCCCCTCTCTCCCGTTCCATCCGCCCCACCACAAGCGTGCAATACACTTTCTTCCAGCCGGAGAAACCGGACTCCATCACCTTGCCATATACTTGCTTTGTCCGTGCGAAGACGACGACCCCCGATGTCTCAAAGTCCAGACGATGGAGCGTGCGGAGCCCGGGATAGTCCTTCTTTAAGAAATCCAGGAGCGGCAACTTCCCAACCTCGCCCTTCCCCTTTACAACCAGTTCCCCGCTCAGCTTATTCACGGCAAGAAGATGATCGTCTTGATAGAGGATGCGGTCGCGGGAGATGGGCATAGCAGCAGTATAGCGTCTCTGCCTCGCTCTGCATGAGGCCACAACCACCAGCGAAAGCTGGTGAGTCCTGAATCGTCACTTCTCGTCGAGATCCCAGGAGCCACAGAACCTGGGTTCACCGAAATCCATTTTGGGATTCCCCTGTGTGGAAACAAACCCCAGGTCTCTGGAGAGTTTCTCCCCGAATATCCGTGTAGCAAGAAGCTCACGGATCGCAGCATCCTGAATGCGTCTCAGAGCGCACCACAGCGCATCTTCGCACCGAAAAACAGAGCGGAACAGCCGTTCTGCCTGCTCCGCCGTGAGATCAGCCATCTGCCCAAGAAAAACTACAAGAGGATCAGGAGGAGAAATTACCTCAAGTGAAGAGCAGGATGCCTCTGCGGAAGCCAGATGCGAACTCATAGTGGACGGCAAAAGGTATGCAAAATCCATGAACCCGTCAAGGATAAACACCCTCTAGCACGCGTAGAAAAAGGGCCAAACGCATCGATACGATCTTTGCGTCTGGCCCCGAACCGGTTGGGACCTTGCGGCCGCATCAGGAGACCCAGAATTCCTTAGGGCCGCGAGTACAGCCCGGGCCGCAAGGGGGAGACCCAACCGTTCGCGTGCACGCTACAGTCGCAGAAGCGCTGCGGTCAATACATCGCGCCCAAATACACAAAAAAATCGCAGAGGGGTTTCTATGTGCCTCTGCAACTCAAGGGTTCATGTAGTAGTGAGCACTGAGTGCTTGATTATATTCAAGATATATTGTACAGATTCATAAACCGTTTTGATGCAAAATGTTGCGTCTTATGGCGAAATTGAAGAGAAATACGATCCTCCGAATGGCAGCCATCTCCTAAGCAACAGGTTGACCTGCACTCTGTCTGCCAGGACCCGGGCAGGCAGGCTCACACCGTCCCGTCGGCGCCGATGCGTGCCGCATACAGCTCGAACTCGTCGCCGATGTTCACCGGCAGGACAATCCGCCTCATCCATGCCCCGCGTACCGGCGTGGCACAGAGGCGAAAGGCGATGTAGGCTGCGCTGAAGTACCGGCGGTGACTCCGTTCGGCGAGAATGTGGAATCCCGCCTGTTCCAGCGCCGCACGCAGCGACCGCCGTGAGAAGTAGTGGAGGTGCGCCGGCAGAAGTGCGTGCCACCGCGCGCCACAGATGCGCGCCGCAAGGCTGTCGAAACGTGGCGTCGTGAGCACAAGCACTCCACCGGGCCGAAGCGCGGCAGCGCATCCCCGCAGAAACACGAGTGGATCTTCGAGGTGCTCGATGACATCGAACGCGGTAACGACGTCGAATGTTCCGCACTCGAGCGCGCGGAGATCCCGCGCGTCACCGAGCCATACGGGGGGTCCGCCACGGGACCTGCTCCGCTCCACCGCCCACCGTGCGGCCTCCAGACCCTCAGAGAACCACCCCGCAGCGGCCGCCTCCTCCACGAAGAAACCCGCTCCCGCGCCGAGGTCGAGCAGCCTGCCCGGGGGGCGGATGTGCTTCGCGAGCCGGCGGAGAACTCTGCGCGCCGCAACACGGCGTCCCCGTTCTTCGGCGAGGTACTCCCCGTCCGGCGGCGCGGCTGCGTACCACGCGAAGGTGTCCGGGCCCGCGGAAGGTGCGAAACCGTGCCCGCACCGTCCGCAGCGGTACATGGGCGGCATGCATCCGTCACACCCACCCGCGATGGTGTACGGGGAATCCACAAACGATCCACCATCGGCAGTCCCCGCTGCGTAGAGCAGCGCGGGCACTGTACAGAGTGGACACGACGGTGTTAGCATGCATGAAATATGATGAGCCAACCAGCGCCGAAAGTCATTGCCGTCCTGCCGGCATTCAACGCGGCCGCGACGGTTCGCCGAACGTGCGACGCGATCCCGAAAGATGCGGTGCACGAAATGATCCTCGTGGATGACGCGAGCAGCGACGAGACGGTCGCCTTCGCCACAGCGATCCCCGGGCTGCATGTGATCGTGCATCCCAAGAACCACGGGTACGGCGGCAACCAGAAGACCTGCTACGACGAAGCGCTTCGTCGGAGCGCAGACATCGTGGTGATGATCCACCCGGATTTCCAGTACGACCCAAGCAGGGTGCCGCAGATGATCGCACCCCTGCGGGGGGGAACAGCCGACATGGTCATAGGTTCACGGTTCCTCGACGGCGACCCCCGCCAGGAGGGCATGGACTGGTGGCGCTACTGCGGCAACCGGCTCCTCACGGGCCTCCAGAACGCTGTCCTCGGAACCAGCCTTTCGGAGTGCCACTCCGGCTACCGCGCGTATACCCGCGCGCTGCTGGAGACAGTGCCCTACCGGCGGTTCTCCGACGACTTCAGTTTCGACTCGCAGATGATTGCAGCGGTCGCCCGCCGCCGCATGCGGATCGCCGAGGTGGCCATCCCCGTGCGGTACGCCTCGGATTCGTCCTCCATCTCATTCTGCAAATCGATCCACTACGGGCTCGCCACTCTGAAAACTCTCTTCCCCCAGGAACCATGATCGACGCGGTGTTGCTGCTCACCGGCGTCTTCCAGTACCTCGTTCGCACAGGAAACGGCACAGAGCAGCTGATCGCGAGTCTGCTCCTCTTCGTCTACATGGGCATCTCCATCGCCGCGCGTCCGGCCCGTCCCCGCGTGCACCAGGTGAAATGCGCGCTGCTGTTCATCATCATCCTGCTCACCGTCTACCACCAGAACGTCGAGTCCATCTCGCAACGCCACGCAAGAAAACCAGGGTTCTTCGTCCATGATCACTCGCTCCAAATGGAAGAGGCAGTTTCCTTCCTTGTCCATGGCCAAAACCCCTACGCCATGGACTATAGAGGAACACCCATGGAACCGTTTTGGCGCGGGAACCCGGCACTGGATCACGTCATTGCCCTCCCGTTTACCTTCCTGAAATCGGTGCCCTTCTTCCTGCTCTGGCAGGGTCTCTTCGGCTGGTACGACGATCGTATTTCCCAGCTCCCGCTATTCTGGATCGGCATTGGGGCGCTCTACTTTCTCTTTCGGGATCCCGACCGCAAGCTCGCGGCGATCACGCTCTTCGTCTTCAACCCGCTCTTTAGCAGGTTCTTCGAAGTTGGCAGGAGCGATGTAGTCTTCCTCTCCATGCTCTTCGCATCTCTCGCCATGCTGCGCCATGGCCACGCCCAAGCAGCACTCCTTTTCCTGGTACTTTCGGCAACTTCAAAACACATGGCGTGGTTCATAGTGCCATTCTTCCTCACGTACCTCTACGCGACCGGATACCTGAAGATACACCCGATCAAAAAACTGGCACCTTCGGCACTCCTCGCGTGCGCGATCGTCCTGCCGTTCGTCCTCTGGGACTGGCACGCATTTGTGGATGATATCTACGGCTTCCCGGCGGGCACGCTGCCTACGAGCTATCCTATTGCCGGTCTCGGACTCAGCATGGCACTCGTGAACCTGAAGATCATCAGCGACATCCACAACCCCTTCCCCTCGGCACTGCTTCAGCTCCTGCTGCTACCCCTCCTTGCCGTGCTGATCGTGGACCTGAAGCGCAGGCCCGGCATGGGCCGCATGGTCCTCTACTACGGAGCTTTCCTGTGGCCGGTCCTCTTCCTCTCACGCTTCCTGTATGATAACTACCTCGGTGTCGTCATCACGGTGTTCGGCCTGGCTCTCCTGCTCATGTACGAGGAATCTACGAACATACAGCAGAAGAAGCAGCCTCTCTGAAAGCACGGAATCCGGTTGTGGTTTACCACCCCTCGACCGTGAGCTCGGGGTCGAACGGTGAGCGAATCCGCCGGAGGCGGACGAGTCGAATGGTGGACGATACTGGATTCGAACCAGTGACCTTACGGATGTGAACCGTACGCTCTAACCAGCTGAGCTAATCGTCCGTGATGTGAATGACAGAGTACCTGAGACTCCCAATGACTTATGAAGCGAAGCTGGAAGCTGCTTGTCCGCCGTAGTCCCGCACCAGAGCACGAGCTTTCGGTGCGGGACGAAGGGGGAAGCTAATCGTCCGGAAAAACAAAGCCATGAAAGCAAAGCAGACTCTCTTTTGCAATCAGATACAGAGAAAACCCCAGCCCGGCAAGCCGGACTGGGGTCAAGTTCCCTGACAACAACTGGCAGATCACCACAAAGCCGGGAGGAGCCAGAAGCAGCACCCCGCAATCAGCGTTGGTACAACCGCGGCAGCGACAAGCCCAAGCGGACTTATGCCCGTCATTCCCCTCTCCTCACCACAGAAAGAAGGATTGAGGATGGAGTAGCCCGCAGGGTTCGGCGCGTTTGCGATGACCGTGAGGCCGCCGCCGGTCACCGAACCTGCAACCAATGCGTACTTCATCCTCGCCGAGAGACCGGGAACGAGCGACCCTAAGTATGTGAGAGCCGCGTTATCCGTAACCGCCGTGAGTCCCGTGGCACCGAGGAAGAGCGGGAACGCGTTCAGCGAACCGAGCACTGGCTCCAGCCACCACTGCTGCAGACCACCCAGCGTGACAAGTCCCGCGAGGAAACCCGCCACGAGGAGTGATTCCCGCAGCTTCAGGCGTTCCTGGAATTCCTGCGTCACAAAAACGAACGCGAGGAAGAACAGAAAGCTGCCCATGAACATCTTGCTGTGGTGGACATGCACCACGGTGAACACCAGGAAACCGATGTGCGCCGCAATGACCCACAGCGGCGCAGCCATTGCGGCTGCGTCACCGTTGTGGACATCGCTATCCGTCCTCCGGCCAAGGCTGCGAAGCTGTAACCGGAAGAGCACGCAGAGTGCCGCTGTATTCAGGGCAACTGCGAGCATGGCCTTGTACCCGAAGGTGCGGAACATGAAGGTGGGATCGCTGTCCCATCCCCACGTCCCCGCCACCATGAGTACCGGCGGCGCAGCGAAGTGTGTGAGCACCCCGCCGATGGACACGTTCACAAAGAGCACCCCCAGAACGGCGTACATGAACGGGCGGCTTAAGCCACGGTCGTAGTACTGCCGCTTCAGGACAAGTGCCGTCACCGTCATGGCCGCCGGCTCGGTCACAAATGAGCCGAGCAGCGGGCCGACAAACAGTGCCGAGAAGAAGAACGCCGTTTCCCGGGGCAGAAAGAAGAGTGCCCGGGAAAACCCGCGGATGAGGAATTGGACGGCATCGATGACAGGCCGCGTTGCCGCAACCGTCATGATGACAAACACGAACATTGGTTCCGTGTAATTCCTGGACTCCACGTATGCCACGGCGTTTCCCCACCCCAGCCAGCACGCCAGCGCCGCCAATGCCACCGCACTCCAGAGGAGGAACACTGCTTCCACCTCCCCAAGGAGATGGAAGACGTTCTCCTTTATAGAACCCTCCGGAGCGCTGTCTCCAATGCTCCGGAACTTCCCCACGCAGAAGGTGTGCAGCACGGCAACGGCAAACGCCGCCGTCGCAATGCAGAGCAGCCACTGGTGCTGCCCAATAACTTCCATGACACCCCCCACACCGCCTCCCGCATGAGCCCCGTGTCCTCCTGCCGGCACGGGCGCGCCTGTAAGCAGGAGCAAAACCGGCACGAGATGTCTCATTGTTGTTACCTCCTTCTTCGGGGTTTTGTGAGACATGATCCACGCTTCGTACAATGAAGAGGTTGCCCCAGCAGCACGCAACAAGAACGCACTGCACAGGAACCTCCAGATCTGCCGAACATGTCAAAGAACACCCTCTCCCCGCGGAGCAGAGAGAAGGAACAAACGCTATACCATATATTGAGAACAATTTCAAGCCTCTAGGGGCGGGTTCTCCCAAGAGAGAAACGCCTACACTCCTGCAAATTCCTAGTCCAATGTCAATTTGCACTCTTCCGGTGACATCTGTCCCTCCTGAACTTCCAGAAGGGATGAACCCATCATCCAAAGCCGTATGGAAAGAAAAGCCTGCTCAGCAGCAGCCCCCCCCGAGACGGAGGAGTGTTTCAAAAACCTGACACACGCTCAAGGGGTGCAGACTTGGACCCCGCAAACTCCGGATCCAATGTCAGCCTGCTCTCCTCCGGCAACATCTGCCCCTGGTACTTGCTGAAGGGCTTCTTGTTGTAGGGCCTCTCGGCGGGGCTTGTCATCTGCTCGAAAGCAATCTGGCACACACGCATGCCCGGGTACAGCGCAACGGGCAGACGATTGAGGTTGCTGATCTCGAGTGTGATGGTGCCTTCGAAACCGGGATCTACGAACCCCGCGGTGGAATGGATGATGATGCCGAGCCTCCCGAGACTGCTCCTCCCCTCCACACGCACAACGAGATCGTCCGGGACTTTGATCTTCTCCTGCGTGACACCCAGAACAAACTCCCCCGGCTGCACGATGAATGGCTCACCATCCTGTACGGTGATGATGCGCATGTTGGTTGCAAACGTCTCAGGCTGCTTCGGGTCCAGCACTGCAAATTTGCTGTGTTCGTAGAGCTTGAAGGTGCTGCCAAGCCGCAGATCCATACTGCTTGAGTGGATGTGTGCCAGTAGATCTGAGGAGTGAGCGGACTCTATTTGTACGCGTCCTTCCTCTATGGCCCTGCGAATATCTCGATCAGAAAGAATCATGAAGAAAGGAGAAGTCAGAAGACAGCAGACAGTACTGACCTCTGACTTCTGCCTGCTGCCTTCTATCAGAAAGAAAGCGTAGCACACAACGAAAAAAAGGCAGTAAGAATGTGCGGCAAAAAGAGTGTCTTCCACTACACTATCCACGCAATGCCAGATACTGCATTGGCATCGGCAGCGGGTCAGCTCGAAAAGGACTTCACGGTCGGAGCAGGCACCAATGTCTCTCTCGGGGCACTCGAATCAAAGAAGGAAGCAGTCATCGAAGGACTCACAGACTACATCCGCTACACGTTCCACCAGCTCGGTGCGCACTCGTCAGAAGAAGCCGCCTCAGCACTGGGAACTGTGGAGCATTTCCGCAACCTCAACTTACATGCACTCACAGAAGAGGAACTGGCACAGGAGAAACAGGAGATAGAGAACCAGTACCAGTGGCTGAAAATGGAAGGAGGCATAAGCAGTCAGCGCCAGAAGATTGAAGATGCCTGGAAAAAGCTCAATGAAATGCTGGAAGAAGCTTCCAGGCCTGCCGCCCGCGTCATCAGCGATGAGTCGAAGAAGCGCTGGCTCCAGCGCTTCAAAGATGCGGAAGTCGGCGCAAGCGCAAAGATAGAATTCGTGCACTTCCAGCTCCCCGTCCTCCTGAGCCATGCAGAGAAAACCGCTGAGAAGCGCAAAACTCTCCTCAAAGACAAGCACATCAAAAACGTCACTCCGGCCCTCGTGGAGGATATTGCGAGCTTCTTCGATGAGCAGAAATTCCTCTCCATGCACTACCTGGAACGCGAGAACCTGACAGCCAATGTTACAGCCGCTCTCGCAGCCGCAGAGCGATTGCCCGTACTCTACAGCAAAGCGAAAAGCGTCTTGGGAGCGGCGGTTGCGAGCGGTGCGATGAGCAAGAACAAAGTCGGGAAGTGGATGGAAACCCTCTTCAGTCAGGATCGGACGCCGAAGGAGATCGAGAACCTCCTCGAAGGAAAACTGAAGGACTACATCGGCACATGGACAAAGCTCCGGTACCGCTATGACCGCATCGAGCGTGAGATGGATCAGAAGGGTGTGCCGCAAGGTTTCAACCGGCTCGCTGAGCAGAAGTTCCTGGATCTCGACTACTTCCAGCGTGAGAGCTACGTGGAAGAGGCAGAACGCAGTATGAACATCGGCCTCAAGGGGCCGAGCGACAAACCAATTGATCATCTCAAAATGCGTATCCGGCACGAGCTGCAGGTGAAGGACTGGGAAGGCGCTGAGGAGCTCCTGGCCGAAGCATGGACCATTGCAGAAGGAGAAGATGTCCACGAGCTTCGGTCCATGGAGAACTATCTCAAGCAGTTCCGCGGAGCAGAGAACGAGAGAAATGCCCCCTCAGAAGCTATTTCCCAGACACTGGAGAGCATGCGGGAAACCATTGCCGAAGCTCCAAGTTCGGTGCAGCAGCTCTACTACGAAGCTGCGCAGCGCGGATACAACACCCTTGCCGCACTCACGACACAAATGTACAACCTCGTGTGGTGCCACGATCACGGGTACCTGAATGGCCACAGGGAAGAGATGCTCTACCAGGCCTCCTTTGACGAAACAGAGGATATTGTGGAACACGGGCACCGCCAGTACGGGCTGGAGAACATCAACCTCGACGCAGTGGATGACGAGAAGAAGGCAGACGCCATGCGCCCGTACCGCAGGACCTGGGCTCCCACGCTCTACCATATGGATGCCTCCAACGGGAGCTCGCGCGCCTGCTACCTCAATGAATTGCAGAGTAAAAACGCCGCCAGAGACTACTGGTCCACACTCAAAATCCGGAATATCTCCTACGAGAAGCAGTACTACCTGGTGAAGAACGTCAATCACAAGATCAAAAGCGGCATGAGAAAACTCCAGAAGGCGGGCGTTGCCTTCACACTCCTCGGACCCCCAGTCTTCCTGAACTAGGATACTAGTCGTATAGCTGCATTAGCTTCATTAGGGATTTGGATTTTGGATTTGAAACCTTGGTACCTTTTCTCATGAAGCTAATGCAGTTAACGAAGCTATATACCTAACAAACTATTAAGCTGCGTATTTCCTTGTCCCTCGCCTCTCTTCCCTTACAATGACCTCCCTATGAAAAAGTCTCTCTCCACTCTCACTCTCAGTACTCTTCTTCTGGCCGGTTGTTCCGCTGAACCGAATGAAATGAGCCTCGAGCAGCGCCTCGAGAATCCTCTCTACGCAGAGAGGTACGCGGAGGAGATCGTCGACCGTATGGTCGAGTACAAGATCCAGAATGATCCCCTCCTCGAGGACAAGCAGAAAGCTGCACTCATAGAAGAAACAAGGAAGAAATGGCTGGAAGTTGGACGTGATGCACGCACAAAGCAGCGCGAGGGATTCACCGGCTTCCTCATCAGCATCAATGAACCTGCGAAAGGGGAACTCCTCTACAGAGAGAACATCCTCTACACAGACACCACATTCGACGTTGCTCCCGGACCGGATCTCCACTTCTACATGACGACCGTGGTGGACCCCCGCGACACCGAATTCCCGGACGAGACCGCCATGGACCTTGGCCAGTTACGCTCTTCCTACGGTGCACAGAAGTACAGCGTCCCCCCCGTGGAGGATCCGCAGCTCTACCGCACCGTCGTCCTGTGGGATAACGCACTGGAACGGCTCTACGGCTTCGCACAGATCAGCAAGTAGCTTGTAGCTGGTAGATTGTGGCTTGTAGTGTAGAGAGGAACTAGGTGGCTAGTTTCCTGATCATAACATTCAGCATGCGCATCACTTCATCCAATAGTGAGAGCGCTGGCTGGAAATCCAGATTTTTTGAAAATGGCATTGCTCGTGCGATTGCGAGTTGTGTTTCCAATTCCGCACCTGAACCGAATGCCATAAACAGAAAATTACGGAGAACTTTCTTCGACTCTCGTCTTTTTCCCTCAGCAATATTTGAAGGGATAGAGATCGCAGACCTACGAATTTGCTGTGTGAGACAATACTGCTCTACATCGGGGAAATGAGATGTGAGCTCATAGATGCCCTTCACCAATTCCATCGCTTTCTGCCAAACAATAAGATCTTCGTGGGAACGAATGTTGCTCATGTTTCTATCCTAATTGAATCAGAAACAACTCTGAGAACGCTCTTCAAAATGAGAATACCCGTAAATGCTCTCAGCGCTAACTGTGCAGGAAAAAACGGTTCTTACCCGCAGGAGAACTGCAAATCCCCAATCTCCTACAACCTACAAGCTACAACCTACAAACTCTTAAAGCCGTTGCGTCAGCTTCTCAAGCTCTGCGTCTATCGCCGCGCTCATGGTATCGACCCCGGACTGCACCTGTGTGCCGTTCACGAAGAATGTGGGGGTCCCCCCCACACCGAGTTCCCGCCCGACCTTGTAATCAGCAAGCACCGCAGAGCGCTTCAGGTGCGATTTCATGCACTTGTTGAACTGATCTGTGTCCAGACCGAGTTGCTCGGCCCACGCGGGGAACGCCTCCTCGCTCAGGTCCTCCTGACGCTCGAACAAGATGTCAACATACTCCCAGAACTTCCCCTGGTCCGCCGCACACTCACTCGCCTCAGCCGCATCGAGCGAATACCGATGGATCTGGCGGAGGGGGAAGTGCATGTGATCGTAACGGATCTGGTTGCCGTACTTCTCCATGAGGGGCTTGAGAATGCCCAAATGCGCCCCCCGGCAAGCCGGGCACTCAAAGTCAGAGAATCCGGTCACCGTCACCGCGGCATTCGGCCCGCCGAGCGGGGTGCGGCTGGACGTACCAGATGCACCGTTCGAACAAGCTGCTAAAACAAGGAAACCCGTGAGGAGGAGCGCGCGTTTCATGGAGCTATGATGGCAGTTCGTCTCTTGGGAAGCAACAATATAAAACATCCAATCGCCCACGATGGAGAAGCAGAAGAAACAGAGGAGTCAGAAGAATCAGAGGAGAAATCAAAAGTTATCAATCCTCTGCTTCCTCTGTTTCTTCTGTTTCCTCTATTCCCTCTGGAAAGGAACAAAAGGGGAAATACCACATGCGCGAGAAATTGAGGCAGGGTATGCTATGCTCCCTCCATGGCACTCTACAGAAAGTACCGGCCTCAGAGCTTCAATGATGTCGTCGGACAGGATCACATCGTCACGACTCTGCAGCAGGCGGCTGAGCAGGACAAGCTCGCACATGCGTATCTCTTCGCAGGAAGCCGGGGAACAGGCAAAACTTCCGTTGCCCGCATTCTGGCAAAAATCCTGATGATCAGAGGGATAGAGGATGAAACGCTGCAGAAGCAGATCGTCCGGGGAGTGGAGGAAGGCAACATCGTGGATCTGCTTGAAATAGATGCCGCGAGCAACCGCGGGATAGATGATATCCGCAGCCTGGTGGAGAAAATCCAATTCTCTCCGGTTGTGACGAATGCGAAGGTGTACATCATCGACGAGGTGCACATGCTCACAAAGGAAGCATTCAACGCGCTGCTGAAAACGCTGGAGGAACCTCCCCCCTACGCGTACTTCATCCTGGCAACAACCGAGCTCAATAAAATCCCCAGCACCATCCAATCGCGCTGTCAGTGCTTCCCCTTCCGTGCCATCCGGGAGGAGGACATCATCCAGCGGCTCCAGTTCATTGCGGATCAGGAAGGCATCGCCATCGATCGTGATGCGCTGCGGTCCATCGCACACCACGTGGAAGGCGGTCTGCGCGATGCCATCTCTCTGCTGGACCAGATGCGTTCGCTGAAGAAAATCTCCCTCGCCGAAGTGCAGGAGCGCATTGGCGGCGTGGGGCACGAATACATCGATGAAGTTTTTGCGGCTCTCCTGAAAAAAGACACGGAAGCACTGCTGCAAACTGTGAGCAAATTGGAGGAGAACGGTGTCCCAACGGAGAATTTTCTCAGGCTGCTGCTCGCCGTTATCCGCAAACGCCTGCATGAGGCGGTGGAGAATAAGAAACCGATAAAAGAGATTGTGAAGGTGCTGGATATCCTGCTCGACGCATTGCGCGATTTGCGCATTTCCCCCGTGCCGGCCCTCGTGCTTGAATCAGCTCTGCTTTCCATCTGCAACCGCGACGAGAAGGCGGAACAGGATGAAGAGCTCTTTGCCGTAGAGGAGAAGAAGAAGAAAGAAGAGACGAGCGCGAAGAAACCCACGGAGAAAGAGAAGAAGAAAGCGGAGAAGAAGAAAGGAGAGAGCGCAGAAGAAGAGAAGAAAGAAGAGACCCCCTCTGCCGCAGAACCAGAGGAAACCGTCAAGCCCGATGCCATTGTGGAAGCACGGGAAGTCTCGCTCGAAAATATGCAGGAAGTATGGGGAGACATCGTGGACGATACGCATCCTCCATCGGTGAAAATGTCATTGAAGAACGGGCGCCTGGCAGCCGTCATGGGTACGAAGGTGACGATTGCGTTCTCCTCGTCATTCCACCGGGATACAGTCGCAAAAGCTGAAGCGAGCCATACAGTGGAAGAAGTGATGGAGCGCCTGTTCAAGCGGCACCTTCGCGTGGAATGTGTTCTGGATCAGGGGCAGAATGACGAAGAGAACGGCACGGAAGAGCACACGGTGAACCTCGCAGAAGCCGCAGCAGAAATCTTTTAGCACTATGCACGCATCAGACGAAAAATCATTTCTACGCCACTCTATTGAGGAGCGTTTAACGCACCTCTCCGTACGGGAGAAAGACGCAGAGAGCCGCTCGCTCTGCCACCAGCTCCTCCCCCACATCCCCGCAGGATCGCTGGTGTGTGCCTACTACCCCATGAATTCAGAAGCGGATATCCGGCCACTGTTGGAAGAACTCCTGCACCGCAGGGACCGCGTGTACCTCCCATGCTTCGAGAACGGCACACTCGTCTTCAGAAAATTTGAAAACCACGAGCACGTCCGCAAAGGAATGCTCGGCGTTATGGAACCGCAGAAGCACGCACCGGAACTCGTAGAGAAGCCTGACATTGTTCTTGTCCCGGGCCGGGCCTTTGACAGGAAGGGGAACCGCATGGGACGTGGAAATGGAGGGTACGACCGGTGGATACGGAAGCAGAGAAAGGAGCACCCGGGCATACGCTTCATCGGAGTCTCCCTGGAATGCCAGCTGGTCGATATCGTGCCTATGGATGCATATGACGAACCGGTGGATGCCGTCGTGACTGCCCGCGGACTTGTGGAGGCAACAAAATAAGAGGAATCCCACCGCCAGGTTGTTCAAAACTTGCCACGTCGATTGATCGTAAGTGCAATCATTGTGTTCAGCGGGTCTATGCAGGCTCATTCTCTGTGCTACTCTGGAAGTGCAAATATGACGAGCACGCCCACAGTGACTGCTGCACGAGGCTCCACGCGGAAGCCTCTTCCCCGTTCTACCTCTCTCCCCCCTCCCGCCATGCCGATCTACACCGCACTCCAGGCCGCCGATCCGGATGTGTACAACGCACTCATGGGTGAAATGCAGAGACAGAGAGAAGGAGTGGAACTCATCGCATCGGAGAACTACATCTCCTGTGCCGTGCTGGAGACAATGGGAACGGTGTTCAACAACAAGTACTCAGAAGGGTACCCCTCCAAGCGCTACTACGGCGGGCAGCAGTTCACGGACATCGTGGAGAGTCTTGCCATTGAAAGGGCGAAGAAGCTCTTTAAAGCAGGCCATGCAAACGTGCAGCCGCATGCCGGCGCACCGGCGAACATCGCCACGTACTTTGCCCTCATGGAACCGGGGGACACGATCATGGGAATGGATCTCTCGCACGGCGGACACCTCACGCACGGGCACCCCGTCACCTACATCACGAAGATCTTCAAGTTCGTGCGGTACAAGATGAAGGATGTGGAAACGGGAGAAATCGACTACGACGAAATGCGCGAAATCGCCCGGAGGGAGAAGCCCAAGGTACTCATGGGCGGCTTCTCCGCGTACCCGCGGGAACTCAACTACGCGAAGATGCAGGCCATCGCGAAAGAAGTGGGAGCGGTGAGCATCATGGACATGGCGCACATCGCCGGGCTTATTGCGGGCGGCGCGCTGAGGAACCCCTTTGATGACGGATTTGACCTCTGCCTCACCACCACCCACAAGACGCTCCGCGGCCCGCGGGGAGGGATGATCCTCACACGGGAGGAGGAGCTGGGGAAGAAAATCGATAAGCAGGTGTTCCCCGGTTTCCAGGGCGGTCCCATCATGCAGATGGTCGCTGCCAAGGCGGTGGCATTCGGTGAAGCGATGAAACCTGAGTTCAAGGTGTACGCGCACCAGATCATCAAAAATGCCAAGCACATGGCCCAGTACTTCATGGATCACGGAGTCAAGCTCATCACCAACGGGACGGATAACCACATGATGCTCATCGACTGCATCACGTCGTGGAACATGAGCGGTAAAGAAGTGGAACACCTCTTCGACAGCATCGGCATCACCCTGAATAAGAACATGATCGCCGATGATCCCCGCAAACCTATGGATCCCTCAGGCGTCCGCCTGGGAACCCCCGCCATCACTACGCGTGGGATGAAGGAACCGGAAATGGAGAAGCTCGCCGGCTTCATGCTCAAGGCCATTGAAATACGGGCAGATGAAACCGCACTCAGAAAACTCCACGAAGAAGTGAAGGAGTTCTGCCTCAGGTACCCGGTCCCGGGGATCGATAAATGAGAAGTCAGAAGTATGATATTTCTGTCAACTACTCTCTCTATCGCAACAGATTGCGCCAAGGGTGCAAAATTCAGGCTTATAGCAAGGAATGGACTCCTTGGTAACGAGGAAAGGGATAGCCAGAAGATGTAAACTTTGCTATACTGATGCTGTCACCGGTTGACTCGAAGCTTGCTTCCTTTCATCCAGTGGCATCAAACAAAAAATCGTCACCTATTCACCTGGGTCGGCGGTTTTTTGTAGTAGGTAGGTTGTAGGTTGTAGCTTGTAGGAAATCCAAATACTGAGGTTCTAAAGTTCTTAAGATGCTTAAGGCTTGAATACTTAGAAAATTTCAATCCTACATACTTAAGAATTACAACCTTCCTACAAGCTACAAACTACTACCTACAAGCTGGTATCAGTAGTCATACCACTCATACGTGTTGTCTTCCCCGTACTCCTCATCTTCCCAGTAGGAGTCGTAATGATTGTAGGAGTTCTGATACTGATAGTTATCCCTCGTCCCGAGCGGATAGTTCCGGCTGCGGTTCAGGGGCCCCACGGTGAGAGGCAGGCGGCGGTCGCTTGCCCGCCGGTTGTACCGGACATCCTTGCGGTCGGAGAAATCGCACTGCGGAACGTAGCCTTCGCCGTAGAGCTCCTCGTACGTGCAGTTGTCGTACACGTAGCACTTGGGCGTGTCTGTCGTCTCCGTCCAGAGGCCGCAGCGCTCCCTGTCCTCGTACTGTCTCCGGGCACAACTTGTGGCAGAGGAGAGAGACGGAGTCCTCCTCCTCGCGCGGTACTTCGCCGTGGAGGTGCTGTACTGGCCCGTGTTGTCGTAGACAGTGACGAAGGAATCATCATGCACAAGTCTCCCGTACCCCGGCACGTAGGAGGGGGCGGGAAGAATGAGCCCCATCTGATACTGCTGCGCAGAGACAGGAGTACCGGCAAGCAGGAATGGCAAGAGGAGAATGAGGGACAGGAGGAATCTGCGCATAGGAGGAGCAGTATACCCCAGAGAGAGCTCAAAAAGAATCCATCACCGTGATTGCTGCTTTTTGGGCAAGGAACTCCAATCCCCAGGCGTTACCGGCCTATTCCTGCACCGGCGGAAGCCCGATCAGGTCAACAAGCGGATTTGTAGCAGGGCTGCGCGCAGAAGATAGGTCTCCGCCGAAAAACTCTGCCGCTTTGGCATAAAATTGATCCGCTTTCCCATCTTCGACTGCGGTGATGAGCGAGCTCAAGATACTCTCGCATTCGCGGATGGCTTCGCTGTATTGCTCTGGTTTCAGATTGCCTTCGAGAAGATTCGGCACAAGCCAGTCGATTTTCTCCTTAACCTTCGCACCAAGGTATGACCGCACAACGTTCTGCGCATACGTATTGCCGGAGGTCATTCCCAAAAAGTTCACTCCCGGCCAGTCCACTTCCGCAATCCTGCTGTCGACTTTGTACATCATGTGGCTGAGTTTCTGGCCGATCATGCGCCGGGTTGCGACTTCGGTTTCGGCCCACTTTGTCCCCCTTTCTTCACGTGCGATTCTACCCAAAGCAGCATAAAGGTTCGTTTCCTCGGCAGGACGGATGAAAATACGATATTGTTGGACAATTCTTGCCATTTCACTATCGGTTGTACCCGGTCCCGGCTTGAGCTTGGACAGATCGAGCCAGCAACGCTCGCCGTCTTCGCCAAAATACGACATCAGAAGCGGCTCGCCGGACTTTTCCATTTGCTCCATCCGCAAGCGAAGTTCCGCGTAAAGATCAGCCTCAGCAAAGAAATAGGAAAACGTCTCCCCGTAGCTGCCTCCGGTAACAGCGCGCATGTATTCCATCTTCCAACGGAGCATGTTCTCCACGCCTTCCTGACCGGCGTCCTTGGGAATAAGTAAGTTACGCATGAAATAACCCTCCATGATGTTTTTGCGCGCAACGGTCTGCGACCGGCCAATGGAATCAGCTGCATCCAGCTGGTCCTGTCTGCTCGGAAACATAATGCGCGGTTTGAGCGCCCCACCCCCGCCCGCCTCAACCGCATTGGTAAGCGTGGTCTGCCTGAGCTGAGTCAGAAGACTTGAGCTGTCGAACTCCATCGCCCAGTTCACCGGCTGCCTCGCCCATCCAGCACGCACTTCCGTACGGGCTTTGTCATACTCGGCAGCCCATATCACCGGCGCAGCCAGCACTATTTGAGGACCAATCGAAAGCGGCATGGTGACGGCGAGACCGCCGGCTTCCAGCCCGATGGTGGAATAGTTGTCGCGGTATTCCGCCTGCAAAGCCTCGTTGCCCTCAGCCCCCTTGATGCGCTGGCGGTTGTTCCAGCTTTCGTAGGCCGCGATAGCCGGAATAAGCGCGGCGGCGCCGTACTTGAGCACCCGCCCTCCGCCTCGCACAACCTTGTTATCTGCAACCGGCTTAAGCCTCGACAGCCATTTTCCCGCCCGTGTTCCCTCAAGCCACTGAACAATCTGCCTTTCCCGTGCCAGGTAACGCATTTTCTTCAGCGCTTCGCCGGTGGCACCAGTAGTTTCGGAAAATTCCGGCAGTCCGCGAAGCAGCGATGCTCCTTTGCCCAGCATGTATCGCCCACCCTGATACATCTTCCCCCCGGTGTAACGCGTTACCTTCCACGCTGTGGGAAGCACGGCGGTTGCCACACCGAAGATCGCCCAGAACACCCATGGGGCAAGCAATCCGGCTCCGGCCAGTTTCACAAGATCTGTGGCATAGTCGAACCAGGCACGCTGCATTTTGAAGAGTGCACCAGCGATGTCCAAGTGACGTTTCACGTTCTCGTCCAACGCATCCAACAACTTCGCATACTCGCCGATGAAACCGGTTTTGGCCTCCGGATCTCCCCAGTCCTTCCGGCGCTGGCGGAGCAGAAGGATGTACGCAGTGGCGCGGTTGATGGTTTTCCCGCCAGCTTGCCGGCCTGTGAGATCGCTCTCCACCCGCTGGTTTTCGTACGCCGCCAGCACTTCCTGGTCCACAGGCTCGTTGGCAAACGAGGATGGAGGATACTTGGCATGGATTTCTTCAATCGCCGCCATCGTCCGCTGCAGGTTCGTGATCTTGGTTTTATCGAACGATTTCAGGGCATCGGCAACAGATTTTGCGCGTTTGATTACCTCCTGCTTTTCCATAGCCGACATCTGTGACCATGTTTTGTCCTTCGGCCATCCCATCACCTCACGCATAGGACCAGCAAGGCCCTCCATGGTCTGCTCTCGGCTTTCGGGCAAACCTGACAATTTTGCCGCCCACCGGTAGGTTTTCTCCAACACTCCGGACCCGTTCGCCTCGCTCGGCAACCAGCCTGCTGCAATCTTTGAAAGGCGCATGGCAGTGTCCATAACCATGAGCTCTCCCTGCTTCGTCCAGGCATCTTCGATCCGATCGAGTGGGCCGGGTTGAAGCATCTTCTCGGCCTCTTCGAGCGCGGTCTTGAGCGCCTGCTGGCGGTACTGCGCGCGCTGCTCGAGCCATCCGCCCAGTTCTTCCGCTTCTTTTGGTGAAATATTCGGAAGTGCAGGGGTCGTTCCTGAAAAACCCATGGCATGACCTACCTGGTTCTGCACCCGCGCAAGTTCATCGAGCTGCATCTGGTACTGTCCGAGATCGTTTGTGAACGCCACCATGTCCCCGCTCATGGCACTGCGGATATTCTGGAGATACTGCTGGCGCTCCGCAAATTTCCCCGGCTCTTCGCGGTTTACAGATCGTTCAAGTTCCCGCTGCAGATTGAGCAGATCCTGATCGTACTGCTGCCATAATTCGATGTACGCGATCTGCGGGACAAAATCTTCTTTGAATCCCAGCGCTTCCTTGCTGCCGGAAAGGATGTCGATAATCCGCTGATTGAGGCCATTGGTGCGCACGGCCACCGCCTGTTCGTTGCCACCCTGGATCACCTGCCGATCGGTTTGCTCCAGAGCCTGAAGCGCTTTCTCGTATTCCGCCTGCAGGGTGGCGGGGGGAACGGTTCCCAGTTCAAGCTCCTGTGCAAGCGCCAAGTTGAACTGCGCGCGTTTCAGGTCGCGGTCCTGATCGGGTGTGCGCTGCGGCAGAGCACGAAGCGACTCAATCGTCCGCTTGAATTCCGGGATTCCCTGCTGAATCTTGAGCTGGTCACGGAGGCTCACCGCGTTCGCGAAGCGTACGCGCTGCTCCAGCGCCTGCCTGAGCAACTTCAGGAATTGCCCTGCCTGCCGCTCGCTCTCGTCGAAATCCGGAGGAAGGGGAAGATGCAACTTCTGTCCGAGTTCGCGCAGTGCCTGGTAATTCGCATAGAGATCTTCTACTTGCCTGACCACTTCCGGCAAATACTCATGATATGTTGCCGCCTGGTTTGCAAGTACAAGTTCCCACGCAAGTATCGCCCTCTTCGACTCATCTCTTTCATCCTTCAACTCATTGGTAATCTGAAGCGAACGCATCAGAGATCTCGCGTGCAGGGACTCCGACAATTCACTGTAAGTGGAGATCTGGCGATCCTTCATGGCCGCAGCCATACGTTGGACAAGCAATTGTTCGTTCATTTCTCCACCCACGAACTCAAAATTCCCCTGATCGTTGCGGCGAATATCACCGGGCAGCTGTTCTGCCGGCCCACCGAGAATCGAGTGCAGCGCATTCAGCTCCTGCGCCCACTCCCGGTTTACGGGTGCTTTCTCCATCGATGTGGGAAGTTGTTCAGCCATAGATGTTTGTTTGAAAGTGCCCTGCGAGAGCGAAATTACATTTTAAAATAGTCCGTTCCTCCAGGCACTCCGCCAGCTCCGCCTCCGGAAAGCGGCGGTGTCTTAGGATCCAATACCGGCAGATATTTCGATACCGTTGCCAACACTTGTTTTTTAGCCGAACTGATGCCAGCCATCAATAGCTCCCAGTTGCCGGTGAGATAGAAACCCGCCCCCACTCCCGCGGCTATCGCCGCAAGCACAAGCAAAGTGGTGACAATGTAGTGCTCTCTGGCAAAGGAGCCGATCTTGCCGAGAATGCGCCGCACGATGCCCTTTTTCTCCACCCGTTCCTGGAAATCCCTGGCTTCGCTCAAAGTCCGGACTTCCTGGCTGTACTGCGCATGAAGATCTTCAAATTGCTGTCTCAATGCTTCTTCGCCTCCAGCTTTCTTTGAAAGTTCCGGGTTCTTCTCTATTTTCCTCAGTAATTCATCCTTATTCAAAGCCATCTCGCGCAGCACATCGATATCATCATACTGAGTGGCCTCGCTGCTTGAGAGCGCTTCCCTAAGATCTTTCAGCGTGAGCTGTGTCTGGTTCTTCCCCTCGCTTTCATTCTCGGGCATCGGTGTCATGCGCTTGATGGGGAAGCAGACAAAGATTCAAGCAGCTCATGCCGCAGCTCGGAGAGCGACGCGGCAAGAATCATATGATCCTCGTTCTTTGCATTGTTCAGCACCTCCGTGAGTATCAAACCGATTCCATCAGGACCAATGGCAAATGCGAGCTGAATAAAATCACGTTCATTGATCTTGCCCAAATCCACACCCTGCAATGCCTGATTGAATTCATCCTCGGTCCTGATATCTGAAAATTTGGAGACAGCATTCTTGAGCTCAGGATCGTGCACCCGGGTAAGCCGGAAACGCATCGCGCGCGCCTCAGGCGTGTCCTTAAATTTCCCGGTCTCAGGAACAACATTGCATTCTTCACGAAGCGACGAACCGATCCTTGAGAAAAGCTTCTGTTCGTCTCCGGTCAAGTAAAAAATGACAGGCATAAAGGCTTTGTATACATATGGTATTATACCACGTATTTTGCATGAATTGAAGAGTTGGAACCACTGTACGGAGAGGCAGACCTCGAACAAAAAATGTATCCACAAAATGATTTTACAGAAGCGCCAGACGAGAAAGTTGCTTAAAAATTGTAGCACTATATGATTCTCCGATTTGTGAAAAACAAATCGACGCCATCAGCCTTCGCCCTCTATAGAGAGGGCGCCCTCGAACCTTCCTGTGCTGACTCCGAACAATGACGACTACGGCCGACGAGTCAGCCTTCGCCCTCTATCAGAGAGGACACCCCCGAACCTTCCTGTGCTGACTCCGAACAATGACGACTACGGCCGACGAGTCAGCCTTCGCCCTCTATCAGAGAGGACACCCCCGATCCTTCTCTTCCCTCGCTCTGACGACGGACTACCACGGCTTCGGCCGACAGGTCAGCCTCAATGCTTTCGGAGGGTTACACAAAAACAAACAGTTTCCGGGGCCCTGTGGCCCCGGAGACACCCCCCCCCTCTCCCGTTCCTTCCACCACCGAAACTTAAGCAGAGAGAGTGATGATCATGTTTATCTGCCGTAGCCCCGCGAAACGCGGGCAAAGGCGGATGCACTCGTTCCTCTCAGCCACACATATCTACATTTATGTACATACTCTGAGCACAGGCAACGTGATTGCTCTACGTGGTCATCATCCTCTCTGCTTGCTCCGAACCGGAGCAAGCGACTGGTTCTGAGCTCTGCAACGCCGTCCCACCGATGCCGAGGATGCTCGGTGGAATGCACCATCTTTCTTTCCTGGCCCTCTGCGCACTGCGCAGTTTCAAAGGGCCGCCAAGGAAACCTCGCCCGGTCACGAGGAGAAACAAGCGACCGAAGCAGGGCAGAAGGAACGAGGGCTCCTCCCCTCATCCTCTCCGCAGGCTCTCTGTGCCACTACGCACTTTGGTAGCCTCGAAGACACCAAGACAAACAGGCCGGACTCGTCCGGTCTTTTTGTAAAAGATGATGATGATTCCCCGGTGAATAGTAAACGCAAGTGTCATCCTGAGCTCTGACGAAGGATGACACTGCTGTCATGGTTCGTCAGAGCTCACCATGACAGCTCCCTACGATGAAGAAAGGAAAAAGATAGAACACCACTGCGATGCAGACGGAATGTAAAGAGGAAAGAGCAGATGACCTCTTGCATCCTCAGGTGTACAAGTGTACACTGCCCTCCATGACGCTAACCGATGCCAGAAAACGGCTTACAGATGAGGAAACGGAGATTGTCGTGGACTGGTCTCAGGCGCTCTCTTCTGGCACTTCCACCAACATCGACCGGCTGATCGAGTGGATCTCCACGTACCCGAATAAGCGAGGCGTCCACGTGTACCTCGGCTCCGGCCGGCACCATTCCACAGGAAGAAAACTCCAAAATTCGCTCCAGGCTCTGGGGTGCAGAGTGACGAACAGGAGTTACCAGTTGGTCTAGAAAACAAGATGCCATCCAATGACGTCATGGTGAGCACGGTCGAACCATGACGTAGTTTCCCAGTCAACGCACGTCGTCCCTCGACCGTGCTCGGGATGACGTGCTTTTTTACATGCTCACCATGACATGACTTCGAGTTTTTACCGTTCTCTTCTTTTGTGCGGCCGGCAAAAGAAAGAAGGAGAATATCTATTCTTTTTTCGCAGAAAAAAAGGTGGAAAACATGGAAGAGAAGAAAGCTGATATGAGGTGTACTCTGAGTTGTCATGGTTCGTCCAGTCTTCGCCCTTCGGGCTACGCCCGGCAGGCAGGCTCACCATGACATCTATTGCTCTTTCTTCTTCGCTTTCTCCGCAAGCTCCTGCATGGCTTTGCTCAGGGGCGGCACTCCCCCGCTCTTCTCGAGCTTCTGCTCAAGATCTTTCATCTTCTTCTTTTCATCATCCGTCAGCGCTTCTCCTGTCAGTTCTTTCTTGCGCAGCGCGTTGAAATCATTGGTCCACATCTCCCTGTCCCTCCAGGCACGGTACTCCTCGAGCTTCATGCCCTTCTTGCGCGCCTTCTGGACCTCCTCTTCCTCCTTCTCCTTCGCTTTTACCTCTGAAACCGCATGGTGGCGTGCCTCTGCGGCAGAAGCAGCCCACTTGGCAATCTTCTCCTCCACCACTTCGCGCTTCTCGCTGTAGCGCTCCCGTGAGAGCCGCCGGATGACATCGACACGGGTAGCGTCCTGCTCATACACAGGGGGAGGAAGTGTCTGGATGGAGAACGGCTTGCTCGGCATGCCGTCGATCATCAGCCGCCCGTACGCGTGGTACTTCGGAAGGCTCAGGATGTCTTTGGGAAGCACCGTCTCCTCGAACTGCAGGCTGAAGATCTCCGCATCATCGGAGCCGACCTGGAAGCAGATGGTTGTCCCGACGTTGCCGAACACGGCATCACGCAGCATCGTATTGCGCTCGTTAATGAGCAACTGTCCCACGTACTGGTTCGCCATGGTCAGACTCAGGCGGTACTTGCGCGCCTCGGAGAGGATGGTGGCAAAGGACTCGGTGGCGAAGTTCTGGAACTCATCCACGTAGAGGTAGAAATCTTTGCGGTCTTTCTCCGGAATATCCGCCCGGCTCATGGCATCGATCTGGAATTTGGTCACGAGCATGGAACCGATGAAGGCGGAAGCATCTTCTCCCAGTTTCCCCTTGCTCAGGTTCACGAGAACGATCTTGCCGGTATCCATGGCATGGCGCAGATCGATGGTGCTCTTCACCTGTCCCACAATGTTTCTTATGAGTGGCGTGGAGAGCAGCTGGCCCACTTTGTTCTGGATGGCAGCGAGCGCCTCTGTGCGGTACTTCTCGCTCCAGGACTCGTACTCGTCCAGCCAGAAGCTCTTCACGAGCGGATCGCCCACCCGGGACACGACCTTCTTGCGGTACGCGTTATCCGAATACATCCGCATGATGCCGAGCATGGAAGTCGCTTCGTTCTCCAAAAGCGCCAATAAAGTATTTCGCAGGATGTGCTCCATGCGTCCGCTCCACACGTCCGGCCACAGCTTGGTGAACACGCTCATGATGCCGGAAGCCACGAGCACCCGCTGGTCCCTGTTCGCACACTCCAGAATATTGAAGGAGATGGGGTAGTCACGGTCCGCAGGATCGAAGAGCACCACATCGTTGCTGCGGCTCTTGGGGATGGATTGTACAATGGCGTCGATCAGGTCCCCGTGCGGGTCAATGACCCCCACACCGCGCCCCGCGTGGATGTCGGAAAAAACCATATTCTCCAGGAGAGTGGATTTTCCCATGCCCGTTTTCCCAATGCTGTAGATGTGGCGCCTGCGGTCGTCATCCCGGACGCCGAACCGCACGCGTGCACCGCGGAACACGGCCTCTCCGAGGATCGTGAGATCCTTCTCCGCATCCGAATACCCCGGGACGGGGAGATTGATGGGCGGCTCCAGCTTGCGGGAGAGCACCCAGTCGATGTTCGGCGTCTGCACCAGAATGGTCGGCAGGTGCCAGAGCGTGGCGATTTCCTCCGTGGAGAGGATGTAAGGGGTGATACGGAACCCCGAGTGCGTCTCCTGCTGCTCAACTATTTTCCCGGTCTCGAAGGCATTGCACTGCGGGAGGGAGAACTGCTGGAAACTTCCCGCCATCTCAGAAAGCTTCCTGAGCCCCTCCACCTTCTGCCCTTTGGGGTAGATGACCGTTACACGCACATTGCACAGAAAGAGCAGGCGGTTCACCTTATCCAGCGCTGCAGCGACGGAATCCTCCCTGTCGTGCGAGCGCATGCTCCGGGCTTCCTCCTCGTCCGGATCGGAGGAACTCTCATAACCGCCGGAGGAGGCAGAGGCAACAACCTTGAAGAACTTATTGAATCCCGGCCACGCGCGGAACCCGCCCATGGCGGTCGCAAGCGGCATGTACAGGAACTTCTTCCATCCCCGCGCAAGCTGCATGCGGGCGAAGAAGTTCTGGTAGGTCTCGGAGAGGGAAGAAATGCCCTGCGAAAGAAGCGGCAGGGACCGGATGGCGCGGCGCCGGAACCACGAGCCCACCACGGGCTTCATGACCACCTGCACATGCCCGCGCATGCCGGGTACATTAAACCGCGCGAGAGTAGACGAAATGCCCGCAATGGGGTCCACGTTCACGCGGGAGAGCATGTCATCGAACTGGGGATGCCGCTTGATGGGAAACACCTCCGGATCGGAGAGGACCAGATCGAGGGATACCACCTCGTCTCCCTCCCCGACAGTGAGGGGATCCACCCGCGCACGCTCTATATCCACATCCGGGTACTGCGCGTAGAGCTGGCTCTCCGCCAACTGTGCCGCACTCTCGCTCGCACGGACGAAGAGGGCGATCTTCCCCTCCGCGTTCCCGATCTCCAGATTCACCTGCTGATCCTTGCCTCTTAAGGAATGCAGAGCGGAGATCGCCGGCTCCATGTAGAGCGGGCCACGCTCGTTCTCCTGGCCGGCCCGAATGCGAAGAAGAGTAGATGCCATGGAGGACTTAGGTGTTGGAGCGCAGCAGATCTGCCGCCATATCGAGTGCAACGGTGTTGTAGGCGTAGTCCATGCGCATGGGGCCAAGGATGCCGATGGCACCGCGCTGGTCACGCACTCTGTACTCCGTCACCATCAGGCTGCAGCTCTGAATTTGCGGAAGAATGTGGTTGTCTCCTATGTAGTAGCGGATCTGGCCGTCCACCTCCACCGTATCCAGCACAGCGTACAGATGCTCCTCCAGCACTTCGGCCACACCGCTTGCCAGCCGCGGGTCTGCCAGAAACTCCGGCTGCCTGAGCGCGTTTGCCAGCCCCAGGTAGTACACCTGCTTCTTATGAGGAACGGCAACGAACGCCACATTGGGAATCATGTGTGCAAGGAGGGCGACTGCCTCGTAGGCACGCTCCTGGTCTTTGTGCTGCAGGTACATCTCCCGGAGCGAATCAAACCGCTTGCGCACCACCTTCTCATGTTTAGAGGGCTGCATGTGCTTCTGCACGTACGAACGGTAGCCTTTGGCCGTGGGGATGCGCCCGGCAGAGACATGCGGCTGCTGCAAAAAGCCTTCATCCTCGAGGAGCAGCATTTCGCTGCGGATGGTTGCGGAGCTGCAGTTGAAGTAGCCCGCCTCCAGGAGCTTACGGGAGCCCACCGGTGCTGCTGTATCTATGAATTGGTCAATGATTGCCGCGAGGAGCTTGCTCTGTCGCTCATTCATACATCTATTTTAGCATTCTGAGGCCTAGAGTGCCAGTATTAGCCGTTTGTTTTTGTTTTCGAAGTCCTCCCGTACAGGTGTTTGTGTATGATATTTCTGTATTCTCATGGATGTACACACGAAAAAGCAACGGAGCTTCAATATGTCTCAGATTAAAAGCAGAGACACGACATGTGAATGCACATTCAGAAAATACCTCTGGTCACAGGGTATTCGCGGATACCGCAAGCATGCAAAAATGCCTGGTAAACCAGACTTGTTCTTTCCAGCAAAGAAACTAGCAGTTTTCATTGATGGATGCTTCTGGCATAAATGCTCTAAATGCTTTGTAAAGCCAGCAAGCAACAGTCAGTTTTGGAGAAAGAAAATCGGAAACAATGTTGAGCACGATAGAAAAGTCGACACCATACTAAGAAAAAATGGGATTATAGTTTTGCGAATATGGGAGCATGAAATACGAAGAAATGTGCAATCATGCTCCCGCGAATTAATAAAGAGACTGAATCAGCTATGACTGCCTTTTGCGCACGAAAGAGATGAATTCCTTTACACTCATAAGCCAGTCTCTCTGTCTGTCAGAATACGTTTTGTGGATAGAATCAGGTACCACAAGCTGCAGACTGCTTTCCTGCATTTCTTTTGTCTGATCAACACTGATACCTGGCTCAAGTGTTATGAGGTGTTTCTCTGTGATCCTCCCAGCCTCAGACAGAACCTGCCTCCACCGCTCCTTGCATGATGATTTTGCACCGAGCATCGTCAGACTTTCTGCAGGAAACTTCGGATCATGATATTGTTCTACTCCCGGAAAAAGGAAATCTGGTTTCTTCTTCCCTTCTGTGTTCTTATTTTTGGAATAGCGAATACCGCTCTCGGTGAATAAGTGAGCTAAATGATTTTCAAGTGATTGGCCCATTCTCGCCTTCCTCCTATTCTGGACACTCAGGGAAAAACTGATAAATGAATCAACATCAGCACCAAAACCCTTAGATATTCTGTCACGCACTATGTGCCTTTCGAGTGCCCTGAAAAGCTCCTCCTCCCTCTGGATCCAAGTGATCAATGCCTTGTCTGGCTCGTCACGAATCGGAACAGCCTCAGCTATAGATCTGGCATACGCTGAAAAATCTTTTGTGGGAGGAAATACACCTCCAAATTTTGCCAGAATTTCACCAAGTAAATTATCAGCTGGCTGCACAGCCTCAATACCCAGTTCCTCAAGAATGTACTTCGCAGCATAATCGAGTTCAGAATCTTTCTTTTCATAATCGCGCATTTCAACCCCCCTCAACAGTGCCTGATCAGACAAGCCAAAGAGCCATATCAGCTGCTTTTCAGCGGTACTGTTTCTTTTTGCAGTCGCGACAAGAACACTGCCGTCAGTCTTCTTGCCAATTACAATAAGATCTCCTTCAGCAAATTTGGCAGATACATCTGACGATGAGAAATAGAGTCTGAATTCCGATCTCGTCGGATGGCTCTCACGCGAGTCATACCATGTAACAGTACCTTCATCTGCCACAACTATCTCCTGCTCATCTTCAAAATACAGAAAACGTGTCGAGAATGAGGTTTTCCTCTCACCAAATATTTTCTTCAGTCCACTGACACCATTCAGTTCGTGCTGATTCGATGTTCCCGGATCGGACTCAACAGCACTCAGCCGTTTAGCAGCCACTCCTTCAAAATGCTGAGAGAGATAACCCTGTTTCATGGTAAGAAATGAAAAAATTATGCAGGAACAAAATCCGGCACATCACTTACTTGAAATGCAGGCCTATAAACCTTCTCAGAAGAAGTACTCTGAAGAATCCAAGATTTCCTAAGAACATGCTCTGCCATAAACTTCATAAGAGGAACGCAAACCGAATTCCCGAATTGTTTGTAAGCCTGTGTATCTGAAACAGGAATAAAAAAACTGTCAGGGTAGCCCTGCAGCCTTGCGCATTCCCTAGGCGTCAGACGTCGTGGGTTTTTCCCTTTCTGAGGTATCAAAATTTCGCTCCCGTCCTTGTAATAGCGAGCTGATAAAGTTCTTGCTATTCCATTGGTGCTGATCAGACCAAAGCCGAAACCATTGCCTTTTTCACGGTGTTTTTTTGCGTAATTCTGAAGATAATTCCAGAGCTTATCTGAAAGCGTATATTTTGTATCAATCTTCTTTTCAAGTATATCTTTCATTTTCATGCCACGATTTGGCAAAGTACCCGGGAGATTGACCCTGTGAGTCAGACACCCAACAATAATAGTTCTTTCTCTGTGCTGAGGAACAAAATGGGCAGCATCAAAAATACCTGCATCGACGTAGTAACCTAAATCTTCAAGTGATTTCCTAATAACCCTGAATGTATTACCACCATCATGGGACATAAGATTCTTAACGTTCTCAAGAAAAACAAGCGGGGGCTTGTGATATTTCAGAATACGCACAATCTCAAAAAAGAGATTTCCCTGCTCTTCATCATCAAAACCATGTTTCCTGCCGAGACTCTTTTTCTTTGAAACTCCCGCAATTGAAAAGGGCTGACACGGGAAACCTGCACAAAGCACATCGAACTCTGGGATATCGCTGGCTTCAATTTTTCTGATGTCACCTCTCGGCATTTCTCCGAAATTCATCTGATATGTCTGACACGCATACTTATCCCATTCCGAAGAAAAAACGCACTTACCACCATCCCGTTCAAACCCAAGGCGAATGCCACCAATGCCTGCGAAGAGATCAATAAATCTAAACATCTTTCTTTTTGAAAGAATAAACGAATCTATATACCTACGCTAGGTTTTGATAATGCACATCCTGCAAAGTATTGTGGTGTACGAATGTACACTCTATCGCACATAGCACTCCAACGATCGAAGATACTCCGCATACTTCTTCGCTTTCTTCGCATCTTTGGCCACAGCCACCTTGTAGATACTCTCTGCAGAAAGAGCAACGAAGGAATGAGAACGTTATACTACTGCCATGACTATCGACAAATGCACTCATACCTTTCAGGAACTTACATATTCAATTTTGCCTACCCATATGGCAAAGATGAAAAAAGCGATGGCAAAGCCGATAAACATGAAAGTCCTTATGGCCGGGAAGAAGATGACATTGAAGCAGCTGAAGAGGGAAAGGGACTTCTCGGGTTGTTATGTACTTCTGAAAAATCGTAAACCCTTCTATGTTGGTATCTCCAGATCTGTCATAAAGCGTCTGACTCAACATGTAAAAGGGAAGACGCATTTTGCTGCCTCTCTTGCCTATCGTATGGCATGCGAACAGAGACCGCATACATTGCGGCGCACATTTGCAATGCAGGACATGCAATTTCAAAAAGAATTCAACCGGGCAAAAATGGAAATCCAATCAATGGACGTAGCAGTCATTGAAATCAATGATCCCGTAGAGCTTTACCTGTTTGAAGTGTTTTGCGCGATGCAATTCGGTACTTGCAGATTCAATACATTTACGACCCATTGAGTACCTCAAACACTTACTTCTTCTCCGCTTTCTTTCCTGCTGCCATCCTCTTCCGGAAGCGCTCAATGCGCCCTCCCTTTGCTTCTTTCTGTTGCTTGCCAGTGTAGATAGGGTGGCACAGGCGGCAGCTTTCTACAGTCTGTGCTGTAACAACGCTGGGGATTTCAAAGACAGCACCGCAGGTGGAGCAGTTGGTCTTAGCCTTTGGGTGCATTTCGGGGTGAATCCCTGCTTTCATAGCGTCGAAAGTGTACATAGGGATAAAGGCAATGCAAGAAATTTTGTGGTTTTCGTTCCTTTGGATTTACAGGGTAGGGATAGGGTTAGGGCTAGGGCTAGGGTTAGGAGAATAACGAAAACCTTGTTATGTCTGAGTTCCAGAAAGCAAAACCATACGCTTCAAATCCTATCCCTAACCCCAACCCCCTATCTCTTCTTCTTTCCCGCTGGTTTCTTCTTGGCCGCTGCCTTCTTGACAGGCTTCTTCGCTGCCGGCTTCTTCTTCGGAGCTGCTTTCTTGGCAGGCTTCTTGGCTGCCGGCTTCTTCTTAGGTGCAGGCTTCTTGGCAGGAGCTTTTTTACCAGCCGTAGCTTTAGCGGAGGCTGGCTTCTTCGGCGCTGCTTTCTTGGCCGGAGCCTTCTTTGGAGCCGGTTTCTTGGGTGCAACTTTCTTTGGTGCTGGTTTAGGAGCCGGTTTGGGAGCCGGTTTTTTCGGAGCCGGCTTCTCTACTGAAAGCGCGAGAGTGGGCTGCGCAGGTGCGGGCTTTGCCGCAGGTGCCAGGGCCGCCTTGCGGGCAGGCTTCGCGGCAACGGCAACCGTGCCTTTGGAGGTGCCCACAGCCACCGGGACTTTCCTGCTCATGCTCTCCGCGCGCTTCACGCGGCGTTCCTCTTTGAGAATGACCTCCACCTCCTCGCCACGCACTTCCACCGCCGCCTCCTGCACTGCCTCCTCCCCCTCTTTGTCTTCCATCACCACGCTCATGGTTGCGACTTTATCGGCTGCTCTCAGGCGCATGATGATGACGCCCTGTGTTGCCCTGCCAAGGGACGGGATGTCGCTCAAGCGCATGCGGATGGTCTGGCCCTGCCTGCTGATGCAGAGGAGATCGCCATCCTCTCCCTGCTTCAGCACACAACCTCCAATCACGTCGCCGGTCTTTGCAGTAAGCTGGGCGGCTTTCACGCCGGTCCCGCCGCGCCCCTGCAGGCGGTACTGATCCAGAGGAGTCATTTTTCCGAGGCCGTTCTCCATGACAACGAGCACCTTGCTCTTGGCAACGTCGTTCACTGCGTCTGCTTCCACCACATAGTCGCCTGCACCGAGCTTAATGCCGCGGACGCCGGCTGCACTTCGCCCCATGGCGCGCACGTCTTCCTCCGGGAAGTGAATGGCCTTGCCCTTGTGCGAGAGGAGAATGATCTCGTCCTTGCTGCTCGTGGCCACCACCCAGCGGAGCTCGTCTCCCGGCGGCATTCTCTGGGCTATGAGGCCGCTGCGCCGGATGTTTTCGAACTGCGAGAGCTCCGTGCGCTTCACCGTCCCCTGGCGCGTGACCATGAAGAGGTGTGTTTTGTCTTCGAGATCCGCTTTCAGAATGGATGAAATGCGTTCCTCCGGCTGGAGCTGGAGGAGGTTGACGATCGCCTGCCCCTTGGCAATGCGCGTCCCCTGCGGGAGTTCATACGCCGGCAGGCGGAACACGCGGCCCGTGTTCGTGAAGAAGAGCAGGTCATCGTGGTTCATCACATGCAGCAGTGAGAGGATTTCATCGTCCTCTTTGGTTGTCATGCCTTTCACCCCCTTCCCTCCGCGGTTCTGTGAGCGGAACTGCATGGGGCTCAGGCGCTTTACGTAGCCTCCGGTCGTGAGTGCCACGATCATCGGCGCATTCGGGATGGTGTCCTTGGCACTGAACTGGCCGACGGGATGCTTGACCACGGTGGTGCGGCGCGGATCGCCGTACGTGGCCTTGAGGGAGAGGAGTTCTTCTTTGAGAATGGCATCAATCTTCTTCTTGTCTTTGAGGATCGCCTCGCACTCTGCGATGAACCTGAGCTTCTCCTTGAGCTCTTCGTCGATCTTCTTGCGCTCGAGCCCCGCGAGCGTCTGCAGGCGCATCTGGAGGATGGCATCCGCCTGAATCTCCGTGAAACTGAACTTCTTCACCAGACTCTCTTTCGCTATTTCCTTCGTCTCGCTCTTCTTGATGGTCTCGATGACTTTGTCGATGTTATCGAGTGCTTTCTTCAGACCCTCGAGAATGTGCGCCCTCTCCTTGGCCCGGTCGCGATCGAACGTGACGCGGCGGGTGATGACGACGCGGCGGTGATCGATGAAGATCACGATGAGTTCCTTCAGATTCAGGAGCCTCGGCTGGAGGCCGTCTGCGAGCGCGATGGTGTTGTACCCGAAGCTGCTCTGGAGATCGGTGTGCTTGAAGAGCTGGTTGAGCACCTTCTGTGGATAGGAGTCTTTCTTGAGTTCGATGATGATACGGATGCCCTCGCGGTCGGACTCGTCGCGGATATCCGAAATGCCCTGGATGATCTTGTCGTTCACGAGCTGTGCCATCTTCTCGATCATCGTGGACTTATTCACCTGGTACGGGATCTCGGAGATGCGGATCTGGTACCGCCCGCTCTTGTTCTCTTCGATCTCCGCCTTCCCGCGCACGATCACCGATCCCCGCCCGGTCAGGTATGCCTGCGCGATGGCTCCGGCATCGTATACGATGCCCCCCGTGGGGAAGTCCGGTCCTTTCACGTACTGGAGGAGATCCTCCACCGTAGATTCGGGATTCTCTATCTGGTGCACGGTGGCATCCACCACCTCGCCGAGGTTGTGCGGCGGGATGTTCGTCGCCATGCCCACGGCAATACCCACTGTGCCGTTCACCAGGAGGTTCGGCACCTTGGCAGGGAGGACGATAGGCTCCTTGCGCGTCGCTTCGTAGTTCGGAATGTAATCCACCGTATCTTTCTCCATATCCTTCAGGATCTCCTCCGTAAGTTTGCTCATCTTCGCCTCGGTGTAGCGCATGGCAGCGGGCTCGTCGCCATCCACAGACCCGAAGTTCCCCTGCCCCTGCACAAGCGGGTAGCGCATGGAGAAATCCTGTGCCAAACGCGCGAGTGCCGGGTAGACGTTCGCTTCCCCGTGGGGGTGATAGTTACCGCTGACGTCTCCGCAGATTTTCGCGCACTTGCGGAACCGCCCTCCGGGGCGCAGCCCCAGATCATTCAGCGTTACGAGGATGCGGCGGTTCACCGGCTTCATGCCGTCGCGCGCATCGGGCAGTGCGCGCGCCATAATCACGCTCATGGCGTAGCTTAAGTAGCTCTCCTCCATCTCCGCGATAATCGGACGCGGCTCAATCCTGCCTATGGAAGACAGGGTTTCTCCGCCAGATCCAAGCGGCGGCTGATCCGTGCCGGGGTTTTTCTCTTCGGTATCGGCCATGAGTGGTACCCACAGATCTTACCGAAAATCGCGAGTGTGGAAAGGGGGAAATGATCGAAAAATGAGGTATCTCAATGTATGAAAAACCCTACAAAACAGTGTTCCCTCTCCCCTTGGGAGAGGGTGAACCCCCTATATTATAATGAGCACCACCACATCATCCCGAGCGGAGAAAAGCACGTCATCCCGAGCGGAGCCGAGGGACGACGTGCACTGTCATGGTTCGGATCCGCCGCCACGGATCATGTCATGGCTGACACATACGTCACCCTGAGCACGGTCGAAGGGTGACGTCATGGTTCGGCTCCGCTCACCATGACGTAATGAAGCCAACCATGACACGTCTGTATTTTTGCGTGTACCGGGATAGAAAAAATCCCTGATAAGATGCTACGCAAACACAGGAGAATAGATCAGAATAAAGAGGAAATGCTCTCGATAGTCGCAACCCCCATCGGAAACCTCGGAGACATCACCCGCCGCGCAATCGAGGTTCTCACGCGCGCGGATGCCATCGTCTGCGAAGACACCAGAGTGACCGGGAATCTCCTCAAGCAACTCGCTATCCCCAAGAAGGAACTTATCTCCCTGCACGGGTACAGCAAACCGGAGAAGGCGGACTTCCTCGTGACGCGCCTGAGGAACGGGGAGCATCTTGCGCTGGCTTCGGACGCGGGAACTCCGGGGATTTCGGACCCCGGGTATGCCCTTGTCTCCCGCGCACGCGCAGCAGGAATAAAGATAGAAGTGGTCCCCGGCCCCTCCGCCTTCCTCGCCGCGCTGAGCATAAGCGGCCTCCCCATCAACCAGTTCCTGTATCTCGGATTCCTCCCCTTGAAAAAAGGGAGACAGACACTGCTTCAGTCGCTCAAAAATGAGGAACGGACAATCGTCTTCTACGAATCGGTGCACAGAATAGAGCGGACACTGCAGGAGCTCGCCGCACAGTTAGAGAGCCAGCCGGAACGCAGAGTGGTGATTGCCCGGGAGCTCACGAAGCTGCATGAGGAAGTGATCTCCACCACCGTGAAAGATTTGCCGGAAGCCGCGAAGAACGTGACGAAGAAGGGGGAGTTTGTCGTGGTGATTGGACCAAAACAATAATTTGGAATGTCGTATGTGGTATGTCGTATGTCGGGAAACAAAATATACAAAGATGAAAAGACACTAAGGAATACTCCCCACATTCCACATACGATATACAACATTCAATGCACTACCGTGCCGGCAGCACCAGCAGCGGATCGATGTGTCCGCCGTTCTGGATGACTTCGAGGTGCACGTGTGCACCGGTGGTCATGGGACCGGCTCCGTAGGTACCGGGGGTGCCGCCGCTTAAGCCCAAGACCTGCCCGCGGGAGACATCCTGCCCCGTGGTCACGCCGATCTGCGAGACGTGCCCGTAGAGCGTCGCCGTGCCGCCGCGGTGTCCGACGAGGATGTAGGAGTAGCCCGTTTGCCCGCCGTCCCGTGCGAGGAAGACCACGCCGTCGGCCGCGCACCGGATGGGCGTGCCCTGGGGGACGGCGATGTCGATCCCCTTGTGCGGTACGCCGAAGAAGCTGCGATACGCTGCATCCAGGAATCCTGCGGAAATGCGGCCGACTGCCGGCCAGCTGAGGCCCGCGGGATCACCGACGATGGCGCCATCGTTGTATGCGCCTTCCTTCGTTTCGATGATGCCTTTCTCTATGAGGTCCCTCTCGGACTGGCGCCGGATGCGCGCATCGATGCGCGCAAGTTCCGACTGCATCTTCATGATCTCCCCCTGCACCTCCGCGACGATGCGCTGGATCTCTGCCTGGTTGCTCGCGCTCGCGTGCAGGCGCTGGTACGCAAGCTCGTTGCGCTCGAGGAGCGCAAGGTACTCCCCCGCGAGTTCCTCGTACTCCCCCCGCAGGGTGTGCTCGAGTTCCTGGAACTGCTGTGCCGTGGCGATGATGTTGAGAAACCGCGCACGCGCACGCAGCATTGCTCTGTTGCGCATATCCTGCTCTGTCCGCTCCCCGAGCGAGAGCAGCAGATACTGGCGCAGGAGTGCGCTGCCCCCCTCGCCGCCATCCGTGACGTTGCGGATATGCAGGAACCGGATAAAGGTTTGCAGTTGTTTCTCCCCGTCCGCAAGGAGTTCCCGCATGTACTCTTCGTCGGCCGGATCGATCCCGTGCTCTGCCTTGATCGCCTGAAGCGTCTCGCGCACGGCTGAAAGCTGCAGACGCGTTTCGCGCTTCCTCCGTGCCAGCACAGGAAGCCGCTCCTCTGTTTCCTCGATCTCCCTCTCACTGCGGCGGAGGGCGGAGGAGTAGTGCAAACCAGACTGGTAGTGCGATACAGCGCTCTCCAGAGCCTGATGCAGTTCCTCCTCCTTCTGGTACCGTTCGTTCACAGCCACGAGCGCCTGCGCAGCCACGAGCGGGAGAGCTGCGATGGCAAGCACCAGCACGACGACGAGACGGTTCAGGATGCGCATTTCATATCATTATACCATATTTTTCTATAATTGGGAAGTATTGGAGAGTACGAAGAAAACACAGCTGGTAGCTTGTAGTGAGTAGGAGGCCTTGGGGTTTGGGTTCATTTGGTACTTTCTACAACCTACAAGCTACAAACTACCCCCTCTGGTATACTCGCCTCCAATGATCGCTCACCTCACCGGAACCGTGCACAGGCTCATACCCGGCTCCCTCACCCTGGATGTCCACGGCGTGGGGTACCTGGTCACCGTTCCCCTCTTTGTGTGGGACGACCTGAAGGAGAACGAAGCGGCACGGCTGCACATAGCAACGTACGTCCGGGAGGACCGGCTGGATCTCTTCGGATTTGCGGATGCCGGCGACAGGGCGCTCTTCCTGGAGAGTATGAAAATGTCCGGAGTGGGACCGAGCCTCGCAATGGAGATCTGCAGCGTCCCGCGCAACATACTGCTGCAGGCCATCCATGGGGAAGACCCGGGCATTCTCACGAGTATCAAGGGCATCGGGAAGAAGCGCGCCGAGAAGATGCTCGTGGACCTTAAGTCCCTGCTGGAGAACCATCCCGCGCTCTTTGCCGCTGCCGCGGCAATGGAGGGAGTCGCTGCTGCGTTCGATCAGGATGCCATCGCCGCCCTCACGTCGCTCGGCTACGACCAGGCAACCAGCATCAGCGTGCTCAAGAACGTGCCAAAAGATCTCGTATCCACCGAGCAGCGCGTGAAAGCCGCCCTGCAGGCCCTCTCGTGATTTTCACTGATTTTCCCTCTCCTGCCATGATCCATCTCGATATCTCCGGCACCCTCGCGAAGGCCATCACAGCATCCAAAGGCATTCCCGATCAGGAGCTCACCGGTCTCAATACGATGATGAGACGTTACATTGAAGATTTTTTGAAGGAGCGGGAGAAAGGAGAGCACTCGTGGTCCATGAATCCCTACGACAAGAATGTCCTGCAGCAAGTACAGGAAGTTGCCGCGCGCGCCAAAGCAGAGAAAATCCGCACAGTGGTGTGGATTGGCATCGGAGGTTCCGGCCTGGGGCCGAAGGTGATACAGGAAGTATTCGAAGGGCCGGACACGATGGAGTTTATCCTGCTGGATACCATCGATCCCGCAATCCTGGACCTGTACCTCCACATCATTGACTGGAAGCAGACACTGGTGGTGGTCGCCAGCAAATCCGGCGGCACCCTGGAGCCGATGAGCGTGTTCTTCCTCTGCTGGTCACAGCTCAAAAAAGCGAAGGGGGACAAAGCGGCAGACCGCGTCGTTGCGCTTACAGATCCCGACAGCGGACACCTGCGCAGCTTCTGTCTGCAACGGGGAATCTCCATGCTGCCCATCCCGACGGATGTCGGCGGCCGGTTCTCCATCTTCACCCCCGTGGGGTTGCTCCCTCTCGCTCTGCTGGACGCAGACGTCGAGCAGTTTGTCCGCGGCGCCAAGGAGATAGATACCGTCTGCCAGAACACCAGCGTGGATGATAACCCCGCCGCTCTCCTCGCCTGCATCCAGTTCCTGCTGGATACGAAGCGCGGCTACCCCATCCGGGTGATCATGCCCTACTCGCAGCGCCTGGAATCCATTGCCCGGTGGGAGCAGCAGCTCCTCGCCGAGAGCCTGGGGAAGACAGAGCTCCATAACCCCATCCCCCTCTCTGCCATCGGAACACAGGATCAGCACTCGCTGCTCCAGCAATGGATGGCCGGTCCCCGCCAGATGTGGCACCTCTTCATCCGGGAGGAAGAAACCACTCTGGTCACGGTGCCAGACGAAGTGGAACCCGTGTTCGAGTACCTCATCGGCAAGTCGTTCGGGCAATTACAGGATGCCTGCTACCAGGGGACGAGCCAGGCACTCACCTCCGCCAAGCGCCCGCACGCCACCATCAGTATGCCGACACTGGATGCATACCATCTCGGCCAGCTCTTTGAGTTCTTCCTCATAGAAGTCGTGCTGCTCGGGAAGCTCTACCGCATAGATCCGTACGGGCAACCTGCTGTGGAAGTGGGAAAGAAGATTACGAAGAAGCTCCTGGGGGGTGAAGAATAAGAATAAGAGAGTAAGAGAATAAGAGGATCTGCCACCTTTGATCCTTGAGATTTTTCTGCCTCCCTCATTCCTCTTACTCTCTTATTCTCTTCCCTCTTCCTCCCATCATCCCCTATACTTCCCCCGTACCCCTTCCCCTCTCCTCCGCATGGCACAAGCGATTGCTGACGCAGATTTCGATGCAGAAGTGCTCAAAGCAGAGATTCCCGTTCTCGTCGACTTCTGGGCCCCATGGTGCGGCCCCTGCAAAATGATGCTCCCGATTATCGAGGAGCTCTCTGAGGAGTACAAAGGCAAAGTGAAGATCGTGAAGGTGAACGTAGACGAAAACACCGAGGCTCCGGGGAAGTTCAACGTCATGAGCATTCCCACGTTCATTCTCTTTAAAGGAGGCGAACCTGTGAACAGCTTCGTCGGAGCAAAATCGAAAGAGGATGTAAAAAAAGTTCTCGATACCGCCGCGTAAGTATTTTCCTCCCCGCGCTATGGGAAGATTCATCATCAACATGCTCCTCGTCATCGGAGGATTCCTGCTCATAAAATTCCGCGAGCGGATAGCCGATATGTTCGGGGAAGCGTACTGGATGCGCTACGTCGGCGGCATCTATATGTTCGTCGTCATCATAGGCGTGCTCATGTTCTTCTTCGGCCTTGCGAGGATGACAGGCACGACAAAAATCCTCATGGCGCCGATCTACAGCGTGTTCCCGAAGACGATCGAGGCTCCGGCGCCTACATTTTAGGAGGCATGGAAGGCAAACCTTCGGCCGTCGCCAAAGGCTATGGCCGACAAGCCGGTTTTCCTTCCATGAACCATCCTTTCCCTCAGAGGGAGCGCTCCAGGCGGGCCCTTCGACAGGCTTAGGATAAACTCGCCCGCCTTCGCGCCTTGTTTGATTACGACAATGCAAATCATCAGTCGCACATGTGCGACGGGGCTTGCCATGAGAAACGAAGAGACGATTGGTGGAGCTGAGGAGAATTGAACTCCTGACCTCCTGCTTGCAAAGCAGGCGCTCTAGCCAGCTGAGCTACAGCCCCAAAGTTGAATTGCAGGTGAGTAAGGAGCGAAGCGACGTAACGAACCGTAAGACTTGTGGTGAACTCTGGTGAACCATACTTTGTCCACCGAAGCCCGAAGGGCGAAGGTGGACTGTACGAGCAGATACAGTATGAAAGACGCAGAGAACAGGCACAAGCCCCGGAACAGAGAAATACTACCGAAAGATGCGCGAACACAAAACGAAAAAATCCGGCGATTCCAGCGGAAAACACTAGGTAGTGTTCACATATTCACTCTCATCGACATCCCATAGTAAAACAAAATGTGTGTCATGGTGAGCCCAAAGATGTCATGGTGAGCTCTGCCGAACCACGAACCATGGCAAGCGATGTCACCCTTCGTCAGGGCTCAGGGTGACATCGCTTGTATATGAGAAAAAAACGAATATGTGAACACCATCTACTCAGCACCCTCTTCTATGGTCTGCCCAGGTGTCGATTGCCGTTTCCGTAGCAATTCCCGTACTTCACTGATCCTTCGTAACACGTCGTCATGCTCATGCATTTGGTTGGTTGTTCTCAGATGCCCTGCAGCGGCTTCGTACCTTCCGAGCGCTTCCTGCAAGCGGCCAGCTTGGCACAGCGCATCACCGAGCCTGGCAAGCACAGGTCCTCCCCGCTCGCTATCACCATAGACTGCTCGCAGATGTTCCTGGAGGCATTCGATCTCTACGTCAGTAGCACTGACATCCTGGGGCGCGCGTTCTGCCATCATAGGGAGTGCACGCTAAGAAAACTTTTCAGCTCTGTCAATGCCACAGATCCTAAAAACACCCAGTTTTTCATGGTTGAATCCTAAGAGCATCGCTCCATGAAGCCGTAAAGTGGCAATTCAAAATTGACGAGAAACCATTGACAAAAATACGTGCGACACACCATCTCGGCGGATTTTTAGCTGTTTTTCCTCCGCTGCCATAGCCCGGTCCACCTTCCTCCACAACACGATCCGCAACGACCTCCGCGCTATTACCTCCGCTTGCACCCTGCCGCAAACATGGGCTGTGAAGCATGTGATGCTCTCCGTCATGAAAGAGGGCACGATGATCGTGCAGCACCTCAATGCTCATCCGACGGGCTGCAGGCACCCAGAATGAGAATCTTCCTCTGCTGGAGATCGCTCCTCGAGAATGCCCCGGCAAGATCGCGCATGGCGGCGGAGCCCTCACTCAGCGTGGGCTGCACAAGCGCCGTCATCAACAACCCCCGCATGGCGTGCACAACCCGCTCCGTCGCCTCCGGATCTATATCGGGGAGGAATTTTTGTTCCGTTTCCGCCGGTGATGCAGCACCTCCCTGAGCAAACACTTTCTGCATATGAAGCCCCAGCCGTCCTCCATGCTGTTTATCTACAGCAAGCATCTGAGCCCCAAACTGCTGAGTGGCCTGCGCAACGGCAGCCTGTATAACAGATCTATCTGTACCGGCCCCACCCTGTTTCTGCCTCAAAACACCCTGGATATCCGCCGTAGATCCTGCCACGAGCGCCGCCACAGCAAGATCTGCGATCATCGCCATCTGTGCAAACGCATCTTCTTCTGTTCCCTGCGAAAGACCGGAGCGACCAACCTCGAATACGATGTTCGCAAGCGTCGCCTGATCTCTCGCAGAGAGACTGGCATGTGCAGCAAGACGTCCTCCGAGCTTTTCCTGGAACAGTGCGAGCGCAGCGGGATCATCGAGCGGAAGTTCTTTTTCTCCAAGCCGGGGTTCACCATCTGGTGTAGCCATAGGAAAGATATTTTTAGTACCAGAACTCCACCATGTCAACTTTTAGCTGATCAAACCGTGGGAATGCAACAACCTTCTCCCCCGCGTTGACAGAGAACATTCACGTGCTACATTGCGCAGCCAATGGAACGGCGGAACAAGCAACGGGATACCACTATTTTTACAGTATTCTCAGGATCTGTGGGGAGCAAACCTGCCGACCAGATGGTCTTTTTCGCCGAGCCACAGAAGCACTGCATAGACAGAATCAGCTGGCTTGCGGTGGAGTTCGCAGCTGCATTGCACCGGTCCGTGATCGCCCAGCAGCAGAATAGATTGGCAGAAGCAGCCAAGCAGTATGACACCATGCAAAAGCTCAAAGATACGAGCAGAAGGAAGAGGGCAACCCGCCGGGCTATGGAGGCTATAGAAGCCGGAGATGCCAACTTCGTGAATCAGCTCTCCTCGAGAGGAGGGAGCATCACGACCATGGAAACTGTCATCGAAGCCATGGATGACATCGATACGTTCGGGGGGGATGTAATAGCCGCCGTGCGGGGCCAGGCATGCAGTGCGGCGGGAGGGATGTACCTCTTTGGGAACGAACGCTGGATGGAGAAAGGTTCCAGCGTGCTCATCCACGGGAGAAGCATGAACGGTGACAATGAGAGGCAGCTTCGCGGGAGGGCTGTGCATGACATTGAACAGATCTACCAGCCCCAGTTCAGGAAGATCACGAACGGCAACGGGCAGCAGGCACACATCGGGAGCATCATCCGAGCGGCAGAAATGGATCCCACGAATCACAGAATAGAATTCGTCCTTGGAGAACAAGACCTCCTGCGGACGGGAGTGGCAACAGATGTCTTCCCGGATGGCAGGGCAATGTGGGATGCGCTCCACACGAGGACGCGCATCGGGAAAGTATTGGGTGGATCACGGAAACAGAGCAACCACCCGCTGAAGCAGTTTTACCTGGAGCCTCCTGCTGTTCCCGGTGACCGTCCTTCCAGGCAGCCAGTAGAACAATGCAACATCGCAGCGCAGGCAAGTGAAGACCTCTGATACCAAGCTGCAATTAAAAGGCAACTATTCAGAGAACCAGATACTTCCTCCTCTCGTACCCCGTAGCGTTTACCAGAGCCAAGAACTCCTGCCACGTATCTGCAATCCATTGATAACTCATTAAACGCGAAGGGGTATGACAGTCCAATCCCTCCACTGGTTCTATGTAATCGTTCTCCCATATATCCCGCACAGCCACTCCCCTTCCTGCAGCTCGGTGAGCAACGTATGTCCGTTCTTCGTGAAGAAGTGGAGCGATGCTTCGTTGGGGATAGGATCGTGCGAAATCCCCGCGAGGAGCACGCTCCCCGGCACATTGCCGAACGCAAAATCGTACAGGTGCTGCCCGATGCCGTGGTGCTGGTGGCCGGGATGCACGGCGAGTTCATCGATGTAAATCCAGTGCGGATACTGGAGACTGAAGAGGTATTCCACGAGAGCTCTGGGATATTTGAGAGATGCACCGAGTTCCTCGAGTTCTCCCCGATCATGCGCGACGAGAGCCCCCACAATCTCCCCCTCCTGCTCGGCTATGAAGCAGTATTGTGAAATGGAGAAACGCTGACGGTAGACCTCCTCTGGTTTGGCGTAGAACAGGAATCCCCGGTGCATCGCGAGGGAAGGATCGTCCCCTTCGTGAATTTCGAGCCGCTTTGCAAGAGCAGAAACGGCGTGCTCATCTCCGGGAACCGCCTTTCTGCAGTGCACATGTTCCTCCATCATTACGTCACAACCTTATGCAGAGCATTCGCAGCAACCGCGTTCTTCAGCTCCAGCCCGATGCGCTCACCAACACTCATCGATTCGCCGTGGAGGTACCCCGAGTACGGCGTGGCACGGATGCCGGGTGAGCCGGGGATGCGCAGCGAGACGTCAAAGATGACAATGTCCTCTTTCCCCTCTTCCGCTGTCACTGCGCCCTGGAGTGCGAACGGTCCGATGATGCCTTTCCCGGCAGGATCGACCTCCGGAGAAATTTTCTTCGTTTCTGCTACGAACCTCTCCCCGAGATCGTACGCCTTCTCAAGGATGGACTCTTTGACCGTACAGGCAAGATGCCCCGTTTCAATCATCTTCAGATCGATGTGTTTGCGCACTTTCTCCTGCTCCCACGCTGCGAGCCTAAGGAAGCCATCCAGGTTCGTCTGCCTGCGGGTATCTGTGCCGAGCAGTTCCAGTTCTTCCGTGAGCGGGGAGTAGAAGAAGTTGAAATTCACCGGGGCACCGACCACAAATTCTTCGATGGTTGCAGTCCGCCAGCCGGGGCCAACAAGCCCCTCTTTCTCCAGACGGCGCCCCTCCTTCTCCCAGGAGGACTTGCTATCTGCAAGGAAGAACGCGCGCTCATACCCGCGGCGGGCTTCGCTGGCCTTGATGATGCAGAGCCGGCCATCCATATCATCCGGAGATGCGAAGATGCGCGGCGTGCGGATGCCCGCGAACTGGAGGAGATGGTACTGGTTGAAGGGCTGATCGCGCTCTTCCACCTTCACGAGATGGCGTGAGCCGAAGATGGGAACATTGAAATCATTCTCTATTTTGGAGTAATCATCGAAGTACACCCAGAAGTACCGGTTATGGACGAACACGGTATTCATCGCGCGCAGTTGCTTCTGGACGTCCGGATTCAGCACATCCGAAAACCGCGGACGGACGATGACTTCATCTATGCACCCGCGCCCGTCACGCGTCTTATAGTACTTGGTGAATGTTTTCTCGCGCCCCTCCCGCGCGACGCAGACAGTTTTGAACCCATATTTCTTCGCGCCATGGGCTACATCGAGTGCGCTGTGTCCCCCGAGCATCCCGACGGTGATGTTCTGGAAATCATAGCCGTCGAGGAGTGTGGAAGTATCCATGGTGGGTAGTGTAGATCGGATTGCGGATTAACCCAACACCTCCTCCAGCCTCCCTTGCTCTATCGCCTGCTTGATGTCCCGTGCAATGCGACGCAGCCGTCTTGCCGGCCATAGCCATTGCTAACCCAACACCTGCTCAAGTTTTCCCTGGGTAATGGCTTGCTTAATATCCCTGGCAATGCGACGGCCGGTGCTCATGGGTTCCTTGTACTTCAGTGCAGTGTAGGGCGATCCCTCTATGAAGGGATTGGTGCCTGCGACGATGCGTGCGCTGATTTCAAACACAAAGATCTCCAGCTTCCTGGTGACAATGCATTCGAGGCAGAACGGACCAAACAAACCTTTGCCACAGAGATCCTTGCTCACCTGCACCACACGTTCACCCATCTCAAAGAACTGCGGGAGGAGCGACTCGCGCACAACCAGCGGGATGTTCCCGACAATGGTGTAACTCGTGTGGATATTCGCCGCGAGCTGGTCCTCTGCTTTGATACGGCCGATGGAGTCTGCATTGCTCTCGTACCGCTTGTCGAAACTCATAAGTTCGAGCTCCTTCGTGAGGGGCGAGTAGAAGTAGTGCGCGTAGAGCGGCACGCCGACGATGTACTCCTGGATGGCGTAATCGTTCTCTTTGGGGTACTTGCGGTTCTTCACCTCGTAGAACTGTTCGGGCGTTTTGGCAATGAAGTACCCAAACCCTCCGCCTGCTCCGTGGAACTTCACGATCACCGGCTTCTCTATGTCTTCCGGCCTCTCAAAGACGCGGGGGAGCTTGAGCCCCGCCTTCTCCAGCCATTGCCTCTCCATTCTCCTGTCGGATTCCCACTGGAGTATTTCTTTCGTCCCGTAGTACATCACCTGCATCTCCTTCACACGATCATGCCCGATGTACGCGATGAAAGAACCATGAGGAATGATGATGGCATTGCGGCGGATGAGCTCTTCCTCGATCTTCTCGTCCCATTCCGTCCAGTCATCCACAGAGAGAATTTCATCGGCAACGCCGAAACTCTCATAGGGTTTCTCCGATCCCTTCTTGCAGATGACAAGACTCCTCATACCCTCATCCTGCGCACCTTTGAGGATCTGGAGCGCGCTGTGGCTGCCGAGGGTCGCGATGACAAAGTCACGGGGGTTAGTGGAAGCCGGCAGAATGGGCTTGGTCCTGCTCATGGGATTTAAGCAAATGTACACCTTTTTCCACTATCAGGCAAGTTATTCTTTTCTGTGCCTCAAGGCAGATCGCCACACAGGATTTGCAAAAGAACCGTGCAAACACGGCAGAATCCGAGGAGCGAAATCTCACGCCGCAGGTCGCAGATACCCCGGCAGGAACCAGAACCCACGGGCTCGCCCCCCTGTGGATGCCTCTATATCCCCCACCTTCCCCACCTCCAATATCGCGGGACGGGATCTTCCCTCCCCAAGGGTGCCATCGGTTTCCACAATCGGAAGAGTAGTCCCCTGCTTCACCAGAGCAAGCTGGCGGCGAGAGTCCCACACACGGGCAATAACATGGCTCTCTGCCAGTTCCTGAGCCCGCTGCAGAGTCATGCCTTCCGGCTTTCTCTCTGAGACAAGATATTTGAGCTCATGAATCATTGCTGCAATTTCATCCAGGTACCTCTGGAACTCTTCATCGAATTCCTCGATCGGCTCTGACGTATCCAACTCTTTGGCAAGGGCGAACAAATACGCAAAACGCGCACGGAAACTTAAGATGAGAGGCCTTGCAACATCCAGACTCAGAATAGCTTCGAGTTCTGCACAATGTCTCGCCTCAAAATCCGCTACCGCCTGCCAGTACGGTCTCCGCATAGGGCCAGGCCGCAACGCATCTTCCGTCACAGTGAGGACGCGTCCGGCTTCCGGCTCAGCACCGGAGTAATGCAGTAGTCTTTCCATCCAGACGAGTTCACCTGCCAGTATCCGTCCCCCCAACTCATCAGAATGAACTTCCGTCCCGTCGAGATGACGCATGCCCATAGTGCGCGATGCTACGCTGATTATTTTCCGCTTTCAAGAGAATTGACCACATCTCATATGATTTATTTTCCGCTCCAATAAGCCAAAAATCTGCAATCTCCGGGAACGGATGTTTGCACCTTTTCTCCTTTTTCTTCCTGGCAACACCAGAGGAAATGCTATACTTTCCTGCACCATTTTTCCCGATGAAACGTCTCTCCCTCGCCTTCGGCATCGCCCTGATACCTGTTGTCGTTCTTGCGTTCCTCTACCCTAACCGGTTTCTGGACGGGAGAGGAAACATCGGAGGCAAGTACCAGCCAAATCCGGGAGCAGACATTGTCGCATTCGTGCAGGAGGACTGCCCACACTGCGCGGAATTCCACGCCTTCGCACAGGAGCAGGGATGGAAAGTCGACTACCGCGAGATCACACAAGTGAAGAGCCAGTACATGTTCAAAGATGTGCAGAAGCATGTACCTGCCCTGAACCAGGGTGTGCCTACATTCGTCGTGAACGGCCACGTCCTCCAGGGATACAAGGCAGATGCGACCACCGGGCAGAAGTTAAAGGAGATAGTGGACGCATGCCGGGAGGATGCGGCAGGTTGCCTCCCGTACGAGGATTTCATCGCGAGTGACGCTGTCGCCGAACTGGAGAGTGCCGCAGAGGGAACCTGCACGGAAGGATGTGACTCACCGCTGGAGAAATACGTGTTTGATCTCTGGTTCATCGGGGAAGTGGATCTTACGCTGCTCTCCCTCCCTGTTCTCTCCATTCTCCTCGGATTCCTGGATGGATTTAATCCGTGCGCCATGTGGGTGCTCATCACGCTGCTCACCCTGCTCATCAGCACAAGCGATATGCGGAAGGTATGGGTGATTGGCGGGACATTTCTCTTTGTGAGCGGTGCAATCTACTACCTCTTCATTGCAGCATGGCTCAACGTGTTCCTCCTCATCGGCCTCAACCTCATCGTGCAGAAAATCATAGGACTCGTAGCTGTCTGCGGCGGCGCCTTCTACCTGTACGAAGCTTTCGGAAAAAATCCCAACGAATGCAAAGTGACGAACATGAAGCAGCGGCAGAGAACCGTTGTAAAGATGAAGCATATCCTGGAGGTCTCCGCCTGGCCGGCGATGATTCTGGGTGTTGCCATTCTCGCAGTGTCAGTGAACAGCATTGAACTCGTCTGCACGGCAGGGCTCCCTGCAATCTTCACGCAGATTCTCGCATTCAACGAAGTATCGCACATTGCCCGTTACGGCTACATGGCACTCTACATTTTGCTTTACATGGTCGATGACATCATCATCTTCGCTATTGCGGTGTACACACTGCAGGCCACAGGACTCACAGCAAAATACCGGAGGTTCACGCTGATCTTCGGAGGATGTCTGATGTACGGATTGGGGTTGCTGCTGGTCTTCGCACCGGAAGTGTTGACCTTCCAATAACTTTGGAGCTTGTAGTTTGTAGGTTGTAGCTTGTAGGTCCAGAATTTGGATTTCCTACTATCTACAAACTACAACCTACAAACTTGTCCTACCGGTGATCCTGATAGCGGGTTGCATTCTCGCGCTGTTCAACGATGCAGCGGCTGCGGCGTGAACCGGTGTACTGGTAACAGTACTCATCATCACTGTCGAACAGAACATTCGGCTGCACTTCGATATCTGCGTCCGCTTCGGATTCCTGTGCCTCCTCCTCAACATACGGCAGACAATCTGCAATGTAGTTGTCGAATGCATCCTGCATGGAAGAACGCACGAGCTGATCGATGGCACGGCCGGGGATGAGTGGAATGACGAAAGCCCGGATTTCCTCTGCATACCGCACCCTCTGTCTGCACTCCTCGGTGTCCACTACTGTGCCCTGCCCAACATCAGGAGCTGCTTCACTCTCATTGAACTGCTGCACCTCCGCGCGTGGCCGTGTGCGACGGTCTTCCTCCGAAATAGCGCGCTTGCGGTACTGGTTGTCGAAAATGATACCCTGACGGTAGGTGGTAAACTGTGCGTCCTCATCGCCCACACTCGCCGTGACATCACGCCCGAGTATGAGAGAGCCTGCACCGAGCATGGTGCCAACGACAATGCCGCAGACAGCAATACTCACTTCGCGGTGGTGTGCCATGGGAAAAATGGGAAGGATGTTTAGTTTTGTTTACAGACATATTTAAGCACAAATGACGCAAAAATTCAATAGCCGGGGCTTCGGGGCACAAAGTATCTTTGCTTTTTCATCCATAACATCCTGCTCTGTGCAGTACTGCGCTCATCCGCTTCGCGGATTCGCTCAGCACACAGTATCTTGCGACTCTCTGCGTCTCCTTCGACAAGCTCAGGATCCTTGTTCGTCTGCAATTCAACTGTGGAGGTGCCGGTGGGAATTGCACCCACGTATGGGGGTTTTGCAGACCCCTGCCTTACTACTTGGCTACGGCACCACGAGTGTGGTGAGAATAGAACAAGAGAGAAAATGAGGAAAGAGAGACGAGAGTATTAGGAACGAGAATACTAGGAAAGCGAAGTGGGACGAACAGGAGCCCTCATCCCTAGTATTCTATTACTCTTATCCCTCTTACTCTTTCTGCGCTGCAGCTTTCTCTGCAAACACAGACTCCCGCAGAATGAGCAGCACCTGGTTCTCGAGATCGGCTTCCACAGAGACAGGCGTGGTCGCGGTGATGCTGTACCCCATTCCATCCGACACCGTACTCACCTGGTAGAACCGGCGAAGCGGTTCATCTGCGGTGGGCTGCGCTTTGAACACATGCAATTTTACTTTCTCCTCCGCCACACGGAGATCCCGCGTGTCGAGTTCCTCATAGCCGGGGAGCACTGTGACAGCACGCACACTCGCCTCGCTGTACACCTGAGGAGACACGACATTTGCAAGGACCTCCCGTGTCACCGTGACCGTCGGGAACTGACCGGAGAGAGGAATCGTGCTCTGGAACGCCACAATGGTGTCCTGCGGCACACCACGCTGCCGGAGCGTCTCTGCGTCTATCACAACCCAGTCACTTGGGAGGCACGTCCCGAACACACCATTCCAGTAATCTTCCTTGCAGGCAGTGCCGTCGCTGTCTCTGCCGCTGCAGGCAGTGAGAACGACAACCGTCATTGTGAGAGCAAACACGCGATTTTTCATATGGACAGTATCCTACGCGTCTCAGGAACAGATGAGAAGGTCTGGCACTCTCAGACACGGTACAAACGTGATAGACAGATATTGAAAAGGTTGTAGAAATTCTATTCGTGGATTGAGGAAAATGGCTCAAACTGGTACAATAATATGATTTTTATGCAAAGACAGCTCTCTGCCATCGTTGTGCTGACGATGTTGCTGCCACACATCGCGTACGCAGCGGCAAGCATTCGTGCGGATGACTCCGTTGCGGGACTCGGAACAGACATCGCCATTGTCGGGGCAGAACAGCGGACAGAACTCACCATAGTAGTCACTCCCCCACTCGGCGCGGAGATGACCTTCCCGGTACAGACAGACGATGAGGGGAACGCCGCTCTTCAACTGAAGGGAAGAGACACCGAGATTGCCGGCCTGTACCGGGCGAGCCTGGAGCAGAAAGGCACCGACCTGGGAACATCCACCACATTCGAAGTGCTGCCTGACAGCATCAGCCCTCTCACGAGCAGTATCCAGCTCAGCAGCGACGTGCTGATGCCAACAGGAACAGACACAGTGGATATTGTCGTCATCCTCCGCGATCAGTTTGGAAATCCCCTGCCCAGCAGGCCACTGAAGCTCATTTCCAGTCGTGCAGGTGACCGGATTTCTTCACCGCAGAGTGAAACGGACGAGGGGGGGATGCAGAATTTTTCCCTCTCCACCAAAGAGGAAGGAACTATCTTCCTGAGAGCGATAGATTTGCTCAGCGGCACACTCATCGACGCTGAAGCAGTGGTGTACGCCGGTACGTTGGGAAGAGCTGTTGGCGGTCCACAGTCTGCAACCGCAGGAAACCGGCAGCTCTACGGAGCACAGAATGGCAGCAACGTTGCCGCGAATGTGCTTGGCCGGAACCTCTACGGTCAGGTCACTACGCAATTTGGCCTCGTGGACCATTTTGAAATCGTCGCTCCGGCAGAGCTGGAGGTGAACGAAGATGCCACGATCCGCATCACCGCAGTGGACAGAAATGGCAACCGCGTCGAGGACTACACCGGCACCGTCAACCTCTCCTCCACAGACCCTCTTGCATTCCTGCCCGTGAGCGGGGAGGTGCCGTTCGAACCAAGGAACCTCGGGGAGAAAGTTCTCACGCTGGGCCTGCGCTTCCGCACCGCGGACGAACATATCCTCTATGCAGAAGACAGCCAGAATTCAGACATCAACGGACAAGCGTACGTCACGGTCACAGGAGGAGACAGCAATACAAGTGGTGCGAAGAAAATTCTGATCAGCTCACCAACAGCAGGAAGTACGGTCAACATCCCACAGGTAACAGTGGCCGGGACATCCGAGCCATTCGTGAACCTCATTGTCACAGGAGGAAGAGGAGATGCAGAAGGCGATACGGACATCAATGGCGCTTTCTCCATCCCGGTGCCGCTCCGTACAGATCAGACGGAGCACGTTCTCCGGGTGAAAGACAAGGATGGACTCGGCAGACTGGATTCGGGAGAATTCACCATCTATCTCGACAACCAGCCACCGGCAATCATCGACGCAACATTCTCGCCCGAAAAACCTGTAGAGAATACGAATGTGCTCCTCGTCGTGCATACGGAAGAGAACATTGCCGAGATCGCAGCACAATTCGCAGGGGCCCCCACTCCCCTGGAATCAGTCCCCGATCAGCCAGGCACCTACCAACACCTCTTCACTGCTCCCGCCGCAGGCATCCACCAAGTGCTGGTATCTGTGGCGGACAGCGCGGGGAACTCCGCCCAGCATACGATGTCTCTGGAAGTAGACCAAAAAGGGCTGCCCAAAGTGCAAAACCTACAAGCACTCTCGGAGATCAATGCTGTAACACTCCAGTGGGATCCCATCGTGAGCGAGAAGATCGATGCCTACCGCATCTATGTGGGAGAATCACCAATGCAATTCGACTTCAGCCTCGATACAGAGATGCTCACTACCGCAGCACAGGTAGCCGGCCTGCGGCCTGGAACAGAGTACTTCTTCTCTGTCACTGCGCTGGAAACCAACCGGGAGAGCGCTGAGTTCGATATCGTCTCCGCCATGGTGAAAGGGATTCGTCTCGCCGTGACCCCGCAGGATGCCAGCCTGCTCATCGACTGGTCCACACTGGCAACGGAGGCTCCCCTCTCTTCCTTCATCCTTGAATACGGGGCGGAGCCGGAGAAGTTCACCGAGAAGAGATTCCTCAACAGCGAACTGAGGAACTACACCCTCAGAAACCTCATCAATGATGTGAAGTACTACCTGAAGCTCACGCCAGTGGATGTGACAGGACAGATCATAGAAGATCTCTCAGCAACCGCTGAAGGCACTCCCAACGGACAAGGATTCAGCATCACTCCAGGAGACGAAGTGCCGTTCGACACGACCATACGAACAATCACACGCACAACGACAGCAACCGTTGCCCCGCCGGATGTGCACCGGAGCGCTCCGCACACCGCAGCAACAGGCCTACCCACAGTCGCGTGGTGGGCACTCGCAGGAAGCGCAGCCGCAGGCCTGATGTTCTACTGGAATCGCCGCCGCAAGCTGCACGCAACTGCAGCCTTCCTGCAGGCGATGGAATCCCACTATAAACGAACATAAGAAACCATGTCTCTGCGAACCATCTCCATCGGTGGAGCCACCTACGATGTCTTTGTGCGGCTCGACCGCAGCACCGTAGAAGCCTATAGCGGCGAACATGCTCTCAAGCTGCCACTCGGCGACAAAATCCGCGTGCAGGAAGTCATAGAAACCTGCGGCGGGGGCGCCTCTAATACGGCAGTCGGACTCGCCCGTCTTGGTTGCAGTGCGGGATTCTGCGGAATCATTGGAGACGACCAGTGGGGGGAGAAGCTGCGGCTCAATCTCGAACGTGAGGGGGTAGACACAGGCTGCCTCACCGTCGTGGAAGGAGAGGTTTCCAGTTTTTCTATCATCCTCTCAGCAAGCTCGGGAGAACGTGTCATTCTCTACGACCCGGGCACAAATGAACATCTCCACGATGCAACATTCGACCGGGAACGCGCGGGGAAAACAGACTGGCTGTATCTCAACCACATCCAGGAACAGAGTTGTGTCATCGAGGATGACATCATCGGCATGCTCGCGCAGAAGGACGGCCCACGCCTCACATGGAACCCTGGAGGATGCCAGATAGAAGCAGGCATGGAAGCAGCGAATAATTCCGCGCTGCTGGCACGGACAACTCTGCTGCAACTGAACAAAGGAGAAGCCCTGAAGTTCTCAAAGAGAGAAACGGTGAAAGAAGCCATCAAAGCACTCCTGAAGAAAGGAGTGAAAAACGTCGTCGTCACCGACGGAAAGAATGGGACTGACGCATCCGACGGAAAGAACCTCTACCACTGCCCTGTGGTAGAAGACAATAAAGTACTCGATACCACGGGTGCCGGGGACGCATTCGGTACAGGCATGACATGGGCTCTCCTGAGCGGCCTTCCCTTGTCAGAAGCGCTGCGCGCGGGTACCATAAATGCTGCGAGTGTCGTAGGGACCATTGGCGCCCAGGCGGGACTCCTCACAGATACCGAGATGCAACGCAGGCTCAAAGAGACAAAACTCGACGTGGACGTTCAACCTCTGTAGCTCTCGCCCCTTTCCTTTCAAACACCATGTCCGAAGACACACTCCTCCACATTCAGGAACTGATAGAATCAGCGGAATCGTCACTCAGAACCGCACAAGCCCTCCTGCGTTCGATCACAGGAGTAACAGACACAAGTCTGGAAAGACACTCGGAAAGAGCAGGGGCAATGCATGTCTCTTCCTCGGTGAGCGGGAAAGTGGTGGAAGGCATCTTCGACGGGCAGAACATGGTGGACGCGAACGGGCAGACGTATCCGGTTCCCGCCAACTACGCCAGCAAGAGCAAGCTCGTGGAAGGAGACGGTATGAAACTCACGATTACCGATGAGGGAAAGTTCATCTACAAGCAGATCGCACCTGTGAAGAGACACACTATAGTAGGCGTCCTCATTCAGGAGGACGGCCAGTACAAAGTGCTGGTTGGAGGCAAGGTCTACCGTGTGCTCCTCGCTTCAGTCACATTCTACCGTGCAGAAGTTGGCGACCAGATCACCATTCTTCTCCCGGAAGGAGAAGACGCAAAATGGGGAGCGATAGAAGCCGTCATTCCGAAACAACTTGCCGAAGCAGCAGCACGCAGATCTGTCGGGAACGCAGCGGTAGAAGGAGCAGATGGAGAACTGAGCCCCGCCGTTCACGAAGAGTAAGCATCCCTCCTTACGCATGAGCATCCCCGCGCGCATCACCGCCCCCATTGTGTGTGCCCTCCTCTGCGCCGCAGCACTGGTGGCCTTCCTGTGGTGGCAATTGGCACAGTCAACCGAAATCCTCCGGAGGGCGACAACGGAAACAGTGGAAACCCCCGTCATTCCGCAGACAACAACTGCAGTGAGTGCCGCAGTGGATCCGCGAGACCAGGCACTCTTCCACCTGCGACAGGGAGATCTGCTTGCACTGCGCGGGCAATGGGCAGAAGCACAGGAGGAATACGAGAAAGCTGTAGATGCGAACGGAGGACTCCCGGCTCTCCGCAAACTTGCACAGGCACAACTGCAGCGCCGGGATATGAACGGTGTGCACTCCACCCTGAGACAGCTGAAGAAAGCGGGAGCAAAAACAGAAGACCTCCTGCTGCTTGAGAGCATCGTAGCCCTGCGTACAGGCGAACTCCTCGAAACACGCAGGCTCCTGCAGAACGCTGAAGATTCGCCGCAGAAACACTATGGCCTCGCCCTGCTCTCCATTATCGAGGGTAATCATGAACAAGCGCAGATAGAATTGCAGGAAGTGATCAATGGGTGGGAACCGGTGCTGCGCTCGAATGCCCGCACCATCATGGCCGCCTACCAGGAATTCGCCCTCTTTGAAGAGAGCCTGAACATCCACCTCATCACACTGCTCGCGCGGGCGCTGGCACAGGTGCAGGAATGCGAGCTCGCCCTCCCGCTCCTCGTGCAGGTCACACAGGCAAAAGATGACTACCGTGATGCGTGGATAGTGCAGGGATTCTGCGAACTGACAACGGAGCGGCCCGAACAAGCGCTCTCCTCTCTGGAACAGGCCTACAATCTCGACCCGCAGAAACCGGAGATCCAGTACTTCCTCGCACGGAGTTACGCCGCACTGAACGATCATAAGAACGCCATGACATTCTTTGAGTACGCACTGCAAAATGGCTTCCAACCACAGTCCGAAGTGCGACGGCAGCTTGCAAACTCGGCACTGCAGAGTGGGAACGCAGATCTGGCACTGCAGCAGTACGACGCACTGACCAAAGATCCCGAATCCACGATAGAACCTTACGAAGGGTACGTGACCGCAAGCATCGCGCTCGGACGTGCAGAAGAAGCGTACTTCATGGCGCAGGAAGCAGTGAAGCGCTGGCCGGAGGACGCCATCTCCCATGATCTGCTCGGCTGGGCAGCACTGGAATCGGGCAGGAAGGACGAAGCGGCGCAGGCACTCACGAAGGCCCTGGACATAAACCCGTACCTCACGAGTGCGAAGGAGAGGATGAAGCAGTTATAGAGAAGAGATAAGAGAATAAGAGGTATGAGAATAAGAGGGTTTGAACCTTTGGAATCCTGAGGATTTTCCTGCTTTTTGTATTCCTCTTATTCTCTTCCCTCTTACTCTCTTTCCTATAACAAAGAAGACCAGAAATAACCTCTGGTCTTCTTTGTATGTGTATTGTCTATCCTCCTCGGCTATCAACAACGATACAAAGTGACGCTGCTGAGCCGTGTAACGGAGAATGACTGAGGAGAGGTGTCCTCGGCTCTCTGCCTTGTTGAGGTTTCTTGTTTTTCCTCGCAACCCGGCGAGGTCCCCGTACCGGTTCGTTTAAACTTCGCCATGAGCGCGGTCAGTGAACACTGGGGAAGAGGGATGGGCATGTTGTACAGCAACCTCCCATGTACAACACGACATCACAGAGCAGAGAGAAGCATGAGCACTTGAGAAAGGATGCGCATCCTCCTCGCTACATTGTTGCGGCAGTTCTTCGTTTGTGTGTGAGAGCGGAAAGGCGATTTGCTCAGAGTGTGTCTGTTGAAGAAGTACTCTGGACAAATCAGAATATTGTACTCGTTTTTCGCTTTCTGAACAAGATGAAATCCATGGGTGCCAACTGCAAGGAACACGCTACAATACGCACAAAATGAAGGTGAGAAAGCTCCTCCACGGCTTCTGTATCGTTCTCCTAGCAATAGGAGGCAGCACCGTGTTTGTGCTTCTGCTTTCCACCGTCACAAACATGCTCACGATGTTCGACAAATCAGCAGCGTCGTTCCTCCCTGCAGAGACCACGCTTGCGCTGCTGCACAATCCTCCGAGAGAAGAAAATGACCTCATCCCGGAGCTGCGTGACATGATGCGCGTGGAAGCGGCAGCGCTGCTTGCGCTCTCTGATACAGAGCAAGTGCCAGTATTCTTCCGGCGGGCAGCGGACCCTCAGGCCGAATATTCCCTCGATCTCGGCGCGTACATCGTAACTTCCCCCTCAGAGGAAGCACTGAAACTCCTCGCAGCGGGTGCGACTACTCCTCTCTCCGAAGACGCAGCCTACAGACAACTGAGTGATGGACGGGAACGGTCTTCATCGTGGACATTTCTGAGGCGGCAGGTACTGCCAGGCGCACAGAATCTGCCCCAACAACTTCTTGAAGCTTTGCTCTTCCAAAGATCCACCGCACTCGCAACCGCAAGAGAAGGAACTACACTCATCATCACTCTCTTGGAATTGGGAAAAGAGTATGCACCCGAGACAGGCATACCCCCTCTCCCCAAAAACCACACAGGCGATATTCTGGCAATGACCATCCGGCAGGGGCAGGAAATCTGGCAACAGACGATGGAGAGCATGAGCGAGGAACACCAAATTATTGTCAGAGGAACTGTGGAACATTTGGTACAACGCGGATTCGGGGAAGCCGTGAGCCTGCAGTACGATGTGCTCCCCCTCACTGAAAAGTACTGCTTGCTCTCCCTCACCCGCAGCGAGTCGGGAACACTTCTTTTTATGGCTAAGGGGGAAATGGACAACAGGGATCATCTCGCTCTCATCATAGAACGTCTGCACAGAGGAATGCGCCTGCACCTTCCAATGGCAACAGTGAAGAACTACTCCTTTGATAATAAGTTCTTCACGCGGAACATCCGGAGAGATTCCTCCGAACTGAAGGAGGAACTCTCGATGCGGGGCGACTGGCAGATTCGGAGCACACAGGCCATCGGAAGCCCTATAGGTCTCTTCACAGCCACTCGGAAAGGTGAATTTACCATCACGAACGCAGAGGAGCTGCTCTCCTCTCTCGATTCCCCGGAAGTGCAGGAAGAGGGCGCCGTCCCCCTCAACAGAAACCTGCTTCTCAGCACAAGACAGGGCAGCGGATGGCTGTCCAAGGCCACAGTGCTCTCCCTCATGGAAACACATCTCCCACTGTTTGTTGGCAAGATCAACCCCCCCCTCCTCCCAGACCTTCCCCCTGTCATCCTGTGGTCCACAGACCGCAGAGGTCCCCTTACGACAATCATGCTGCAACCGGCCGTGAACTTGTAGCTTGTAGTTTGTAGCTTGTAGATTGTAGCAATACGATCCTTGATTCTTTGGATTTCCTACAAGCTACTCCCTACAACCTACAAGCTAAAAAAGCCACTCTCTACTGGCTTCCCCTCAGAAAACCCGTTACCCTCTTGCACCGATGTCTCTCTTACGACCTGCAAAATACTTCCTGACGATCTCCACCACTCTCGTCCTCGTGAGTGTGGTGCTCCTGTTTGTCCCGGGCCCGGTGCTGAGCATTGATTTCACTGGAGGAACGCTCGTGGAAGTCTCGACCCCCGAAGAAATCACCAAAGACGCACTCTCCGCTGTCCTTGGGACATTCCCCGGAGAGACACCACTCGGTAACGTCGCTGTTTCCCGCACAAAAGACGGAAGTTACCTCATGCGTATGCGCGACCTCAGCAACGAAGAGCACCTCGCTCTCTTCGGGCACCTCGAACGCGAACTCGGGAACATAACGGAACGCCAGTTCACGACAATCGGACCCACTGTGGGCGCAAGCCTGAAACAGCGTTCGATCTGGGCGCTGCTCATAGCCACCATTGCAATCATCCTCTATCTGGCAATGGTCTTCCGGAGGGTACCGGGAAGACTCAGCCCCTGGAGCTTCGGAATCACCGCCATTCTGGCGCTCCTCCACGACACACTCCTCACTCTGGGAATTTTCACGATCCTCAGCCACACAACAAGTTTTCAGCTGGATACGCTCTTCGTCACAGCACTCCTCAGTATTATGGGATACTCCGTAAACGATACGATCGTCATCTTCGACCGCATCCGCAGCAACCTGTACGAGGGAGGAAACCGGGGGGAGAACTTCGCGGTGCTCGCGGACCGCAGCCTCAAGGAAACAGTGTCGCGCACACTGAACACCGGTACTGGCGCGCTCATCATGCTCTTCGTGCTCTTCTTCTTTGCGGCAGAGAGTATCCGCTGGTTCATCCTCGCCCTGATTATCGGCACGGTGATCGGAACCTACTCCTCCTTCTTCGTCGCCACTCCGATTCTCGTCTACTGGAGGAACAGAACACGGCGCTAGCATCCATATTCTCTCCATGAGCATCCCCCCAACCATCGAACGACAGAAGAACGGGAGAGTCATTTGCACCGTTGCTTTTACAGCAGAAGAAACCGCCGTCTCCGAAGAGAAAGCCCTCCGGAGAATAGGCTCTTCCATACGCATCGATGGATTCCGTGACGGAACTGCCCCCATCGCTCTTCTCAGAGAGAAAATCGATACAAGCAAATTGTTTGAGGAAACGGTACGGGAACTCCTGCCGGACACATTCACTGCTCTGGTGCAGGAACACAGCATTCACCCCATCATTCCTCCGAAAGTGGAGATGACGAACAACACGCCCGTGACCGTGAAGGTGACATTTGTGGAACGGCCGCCCGTAAAGGTAAAGAAAGCTGCAAAGCTCTCCGTACAGGTTCAGAAAGCCGTAGTGGGGGAAGAAGACGTTCAGAAGATGATCGATTACATCTTGAGACAACACCAGAAAACCGAAGAGGTGCTCCGTGCTGCAAAGGGGGGGGACCGCGTGACAATGGACTTCTGGGGAGAGACGCAGGACGGGAAGGAGGTGGCGAATATCCGCACCACCGGCCACCAGGTTGTCATCGGGAGTAAGGTGCTCCTGCCAGGATTCGAGGATGCACTGATCGGGATGCAGAAAGGAAACACGAAGAACTTCACACTGACGTTCCCGGAGAAACATCAGGCAGAAGCACTCCGGGGCAAGCCAGTCACTTTCCATGTGACTGTGCAGAAAGTGGAAGCAATCTCCATGCCAGAACTCACAGATGCATTTGCGAAAGAGCACCTGCATGTCGAATCTGTGGCAGAACTGAAGAAGCGGGTGAGGGAACCGATGGAGCAACAGGAAGAGCAACTGCAGAGGAGGAAGGCAGAAGAAAAGGCATTCGAAAGAATCCGTGAGGCAACAATGGTGGAACTGGTGCCCGAATTAGTGGCTGACGAGAAAGAGACGCTCCTCGACGATCTTGCAGAACAGCTGAAGAGGCAGAATATGGACTTGGAGGAGTGGATGAAACGCACAGGAAAAACATTGGAACAGATGGAAGAGGAACTCAGCAGGCAGGCAGAGAAGCGCCTCACACTCCGTCTGGGGATCTCGACACTCATCGAAGAGAAAACAATCGATATATCGGATGAGGAGATGAAGAAAGGCATGGATACTCTGCTCTCCCCTCTCTCAGTGGAAGAACGCCTCAACATCGCGCCCGCTTACGCCAAGGGGGAAAAAGCGTACGAACAACTCAAGTGGCAAATGAAGGTGGACAAGCTTCTGGAAGAGATTATTCAGGAATAACCAGCTATCGGCTTGTAGCTTGTAGTAAGTAGCTTGTAGGAAATCCAAAGAACCAAAGGTTAGACTGCTACAAGCTACAATCTACAAGCTCATTTGCTAGCCATTGTTCGGCCACCACACCCGCACGGTCCGTTCAGTATTGGCATGTCTGAGCATCCCGCACTCTCTGCGGTGCACAACAACTACTCCATTGCGTCCTATCACACCCATCAGCAGGCCATGGGGCCACTCTGCCGGCTTGCAGCACTTCGCGCAGCGCGTAGGCAAGGGCACATCACCCTCTATCTCAAACTGAGCACCGTTTTTCTTCCCCTGTATTCTCTGTCCATCCTGCGAACGCTTGGACGATGCTTTCACCGGCAGCATGCCCTCGAGAGCCTTGAGACGGTACAGAAGCGGGAGCGCACGCTCAGACCCCTGGCCGATTTTCATGAGGAGATCTTCCCGCTGGCTCATGGTGAGTACCATGCCATCGCAGATGCGCAGAATGGAGAGATCGGCATCGAGCAGTGGCAACTTGTACTTTCGAAGTTCTATGTTCACGAGCTCGCGTCCCTCGGCAACCAGGCGGGGGCGATCCTGCGCGTAGAGGAAGCGCTTGAGCTTGGAGCGGGATGAAGCCATTTTGAGGAGCTGCATCCACTGCGAAGAGGGTTGGGGTGTTTTGCGCTTGAGCACCTCAACAATATCGCCATTCTCCAGGCGGTAATCGAGCGGAACAATGCTGCCGTTCACAGTCGCACTTCGGAAAGAGAGACCGAGATCCGTGTGCAACTGGAAAGCAAAATCCAGCGGTGTTGCGCCCTCGGGAAGTTCCACAACTTCCCCACTAGGGGTGAGCACAAAAATATGGTCAGCGAGAGCGTTCGTTTCCTCCTCTCCTTCGAGCGACTGCTGGGAAGAGAGCACACTCTGGAGCTGCACCTTCTGCAATGCGCGGACTGCTGAACCGTGCTCCTTATACATCCAGTGGGCAGCGACACCATACTGCGCATCGTGGTGCATCTGCACAGTGCGCACCTGCACCTCTACGAAGAGAGATTCGTCTTCCATCCCCGGCAACAGAGCAAGCGTGGTGTGGAGGCTCTGGTATCCATTTGGCTTCGGGAACGCAATGTAGTCCTTGAATCGGTTGGCCACCGGCCGTCCAACTTTGTGCAGCAACCCCAGCACCTGGTAGCACTCCGCGTCCGTCTGCACGACTACACGCACGGCGAAGAGATCATACAGCTGCTTCACCTGGGTGAGGCTCTTCTGCTGCATCTTGCGGAAAATGCTGTAGGGCTTCTTCTGCCTCATCTCAAGAGAAACATGCACCCCTTCATTCTCCAGATATTTCTCAAGTTTCTTCGTCGCATCCGCGAGGGAGCGGCCATACTGCTTCTCTACCTGTGCAAGCTGCTCAGAAATGCGTTCAGCATCATGGGGATACACCACGGGAAATGCCCGCAATTCAAGCTCGTACCTCAGTTTGTACATACCGAGCCTCGCAGCGACCGGAGCAAAAAGCTGCAATACATCCTGCGCCACCTGTTTCCTGTCTTCCTCGGAAAACCGGGGGAGGCATTCAAGGAGAAACGAGCGGTCACAGAGTACAAGCAGCACTGTTCGTATGTCATCCGAGACGGTAAGCAGCATGAGGCGCAGATCCTCTACAGACCGCCGCCGGTCACGGAGCGTCACATGGGAGAGGAGATGCAGGCCGCTCACAAGCTCGCGGATATTCTCGCCGAAACACTCTTCTATATCTGTGAGTGTCCAACCTTTGCATTGCAGGAGATGGTGGAGAATGCACGCAACCACCGTATCTTCATCGGGCTTGTATGGGAGGAGCACTTCGAACACCCCCATCGTGTGTTCCATGAGTGGAAGACCTGTCCAGTGCTGCTCGTCCTTGTATGCTTCCTGTGCCGTCTTCCACACCTGAAAGAGGCGTTTGGCATCGTACGTAACCTCCGCAGACTGCATCCGCTCCACAAGAGAATCGTACGTTTGGACTTTCAGAACACCCATTAGAATAGAAAAGAATGTGGACTCAAAATTCTACCACAACACCGGAACCCTGAATAGAGAGAGAAGCACTCAGTGTTCCAGCAGGATGGTACAGGGCCCTTCATTCACAAGAGAAACCTGCATCATTTCTCCGAACGCTCCGATCTCGACAGTGAGCCCGCTTCCGCGAAGACGCTCCACAAAGAACGCATAGAGTTTCCTGGCTTCATCGGGAGGCGCTGCCCGAAGAAAATCAGGACGGTTCCCCTTCTCGAGATTCCCGGCAAGTGTGAACTGGGAGACAACGAGGATGCCCCCGCCGATGTCTGTGATGCTCCGGTCGTTGATCTTCCCATCGGCACCATCGAAGAGACGGAGCTTGAGTATCTTCTCGGCAAGCCATGCCGCCTGTTCTTCTGTATCACCGGTCATGACGCCCAAAAGCAGCATATAGCCACGTCCTATGGAGCTGCACAGAGTGCCTCCTGTGCTCACCGATGCCTCCGACACTCGCTGCAAGACAATGCGCATGCGCAGATAGTAGCGTTTCTGAGGAAAGAGAAGAAACAGACGACCGGGGAAGAACCTTCCTTCTCTTTTCTCTCTCCCCTCTGACTCCTCTCTTTTATTGCTTTTCTCTTAAAAGAATCTCTAATTATAGAATTAGATAACATTTATTAAAAAAGTCATCATCCAATACCGTTTTAACAGATAAATACAGTCATGATTTCTTGACACTTTTTCACACATAAGTAAACTTCCTCTTACCGTCCGAAGACCGAGGGCATTAGGCTGATGGCCGAAAGTAAGCCCCTCCGAGGCATACAGCATCGCTCGCTCGGCTTACGCTTGGTGCGTCGTGTCGTGTGCCTCGCTGGTCTCCCGGATGGAGACCTTTTTTCTTTCTGTGCTAAAACGCAGAAAGAACCCTGAGCTTCCCGCTCGCTGCATACAGCGGCGGGACCGAAGGGTTACTCCTCACTTTCTCATCTCATGGCACTCTCAAGGGACAGAAAACAGGCACAAGTGAAAGAACTCACGGAGAAAATAGGCTCCGCGCAGTCCATCATACTCGCTCACTACATCGGTCTGAGTGTGGCCGAGGTGAGTGAACTCAGAACCAAGCTCCGAAAGAGCAACGCAGAAATGAAAGTCGCAAAGAAGACACTGATGAAGATTGCATCCAAGGAAGCAGGTCTTCCGGAATTCGGGAAAGATGCCATGGAAGGGCCAGTATCGATGATCTTCAGCTTTGGCGATCCCCTCTCAGGAGCACAGGTCGCCTTCAAATTCAGTAAAGATCACGACAAAGTGCACATTCTTGGCGGACTCTACGACGGCAAAATTCTCTCGAGAGAAGAAGCCCTGGAACTCGCAGAGATGCCGAGCCGTGAGGCGCTGCTCGCTCTGTTTGTCGGCATGATCCGCTCACCACTCATCAATTTCGCCAGTATGTGCAATTCCCCGCTCTCGGGCTTTGCACGCGGACTGAAGCAACTTGCGGAGAAGGGCGGGGTACACCCCGGAGGAGCAGGTGCTCCCACTCCTGAGCAACCAGCATCGTAAATTCCTTTTATTTATTCCTTACCCATTTATTCCCATGTCCGATGATACAGCAACCGCAGAGGCGAAGACGGTGAAACTCTCGAAAGAGGAGAAAGCCGTGATCGATGCACTCGAGAAGCTGAACGTCGTGCAACTCAACAATGTCGTAAAGTTCATGGAATCTGAATACGGCATCTCCGCAGCTGCTCCCGTAGCTGTCGCAGCAGCAGGCGCTCCTGCTGCCGGCGGCGCAGGAGGCGAAGCAGAGGAGAAGAGCATGTACAACGTCGAACTCTCTGATTCCGGCGCCCAGAAAATCGCCGTGATCAAAGTAGTGCGTGAGATCACCGGTCTCGCCCTCGGCGAAGCAAAGGCAACCGTCGACGGCGCGCCGAAGATGATCAAGGAAGGTGTGCCGAAAGCAGAGGCAGAGGAGATGAAGAAGAAGCTGGAGGCAGCCGGCGCCAAAGTGACCCTTAAGTAAGACTCCACGAGCGTCCGGAGTACCTCAAGAGCCCCCCGCGATCATCTAGACGCAGGGGGTTTTGGTATGCAGCAGTTGCATAGAGACGGCAGAAACTTATACGATAGGCATCAACCTTCCCTTTTCTTTTCATGCGCCGCCCTTTTCTACTGGGTCTGACCCTTTCCTTGGTGACCCCCTTTGCAGCTTTGGCATACTTCTCACAGCCAAGCGCCCTTCTGAAAGCAGTAGAATTCGACGGAAGACCGCGAAACTTCACCATGGAAGCGCACGCGCGCATGGAAGACACCTACGCTTCACTCTGGATGTTCGGCGAGGGAGAAGGTCGTACCGTAGACACTATGAAAGGCAAATGGCACGCTACAGTTGATGTGGCAGAAGCAGACATGCGGATGCGCGTGAAGGTGGATCTGATACTCCACCAACAGGTGGCGTACGTCCGGATCAATGAGTTCAATGCCAATATGGAAGATGCTGTGCTCCAGGCTTCTCTTGCCGTACTCCAGAAGAAATGGATCTCCATACCGCTGGAAATGGAACAGGCACAGATGGAGGGCAGGGATGCGTTTATTACAGGATTTATTGACGGGCTGGCTCTCGAAGGCATCTACGTAGAGAAAGAGCAGGTAGAGAAGCTCCTGGACGGCCTTGTGGACGCCCTCCTCTCCCTGGAGTACACGCAGTTTTCGGGAGGACATGCATATTCTCTCCGGCTGAAGGAAAGATTCCTCTCTGAAACACTTCTCGTGCTCAATGAATTCTTCACGGCGATAGATGGCAAGGATCTGGAACTCGGAGACCTCGTGAACGATCCGAGCGCACAGGAAACAGAAGCGATGATCCGCGATGCAGTGAATCTCCACATCAAAATCAACACGAATGAAGATCAGGATTTCCTGTTCGCCAAATTCTACCTCGCAGCGCAGTCTCCCGCACTCCCCGGGTTCTCCTTCATCACACAGGGGGAAGTGCAACGGAAGATGACACCCGTGTACGTGGAAGTGCCTTCGGAAGCACACACCATGACACTGGAAGAATTCCTCGAATACCTTGATGGGGAGAACATCCTGTCCCAATTCGAGGAACTCGAGCTGCTCGAGAGCGGATTCCCGGGAGAGGAATTCCTGGAGTGGCCGGAGGAAGAAGTTCTGCCCGGGGAAGACACATGGGATACTTGGGAGAGCGGGAGCGACTGGTGGGAAGAGGAAGTGGACGAGGAAACGGGAGAGGAAGTCTGGGAACCTCGCAGAACAAGCCGCCAGCAGGAACCGAGAGAAGATGTCCCCTGCACAGGCTCTCCGGATTCGCTCGAGTACCTCTTCCTGAGCCGGAAAGGCATCTGCCCTCTCGCCGACCGCGAGCGCGGCGTGCGCGTGAATGACCAAATAAGTCCCAAGCGTCTGCGCATGCGTGCAGTGGAGGAACAGCGTCAGCAGGAATATTCGGAACGCGCACAGGGCGAGCAGTACGACAGAGAAGAGGATTAGCTTGTTAACTGCATTAGCTTCATTAGGGATTTGGATTTTGGATCAGATACCTTATTACTTTTCTAATGAAGCTAACGAAGCTAATAAGCTAATTATCCTAATTGATACTAACTGTCAATACCGCTACAATAGCTGCCGGAATGAAAAACATCCTGCATTCTCACTGGTTCCTCATCGCACTGCTCGTTGTGGGCCTCGTCACCGGCTACAGCGTTGTGATGGTACGGCGTGGAGAGACATTCGCTGCCTGGGAATGCCCGGCAAAAGAACTCTGCGAAGGGGGGAACTGCAAGAACATCCACGATTGCTCTTCTGGAGCATGCTCCAGAAACTGTCCTGGCAACTGCCACTCGAAGGAATCATAATATCCCTGTGAATCTCAGCTTTTTCCGCAGCAGTGCTTTCTGGAGCTGGGCAATGGCTGTTGCCCTGCTCTGCAGCGCGTTCTTCGCATGGGAACTTGGGGCATTTCCCTCGCTCCCCTCACCGCCGCGCCCGGCTGCGGGGAGAGGAGAGATACTCTTCACTGCTGCACTCACCTTCCTGCTCGCACTGAATGCAGGACTCTTTAACTGGAGGAGAAAGAAAGGAACATGCCCCGTGGGAACGCGGAGAGCAACAAGTCTGGGAGGTGCAATGGGTGCCTTCACTCTCCTCTGCCCGGCATGCCTCCTCCTCCCTATCTCACTCTTCGGGACGAGCCTGAGCCTTGTCATGTTCGCACCCTTCCTGCCTCTCCTGCGCACCATTGCACTTGCGCTGCTCATAGGAAGCACTGCGCTGCTGATGCCAAGGAAGTAACCACTCTACAAAGAATACCTCCGAAGCGAATCCTAATAGACTGGGCAATCAGCCTATAGACCGCTTACACGGCTTTGCTGCTGAACCGCTCAATCAACAGTGACAGAAGAAATCCTAGAACAAGTGATAGAAACAGGAGAAAGATATAGGGATCACATGGCCCTTCAATGCACTGATTGCCATCCATAATAGCCAAAATAACGAAATTAATAATGATTCCATAACCCATGGTGCCTATCAACATTTTCAATTGCCTTTCTTCTCGGGAGGACGTAGTTCTGCGCGCTGCTTCTGTCATTGGCCAAATATATGCTAGTTATAGTTAGTAGAACAATAGTATTCGTTGGGGGTCAGCGACTACCGGCAGAGCCGGTGGCTTGGGAAAAGCCTCTAGAAAAAGCTTACTGAAAAGAAGTGAAGCAGGGTGGGATGGTTGGCGCGCCACGGAGGGTGAAGGGGAAGGCCCTGCCGTAAGGCGGCGCCGACGAATCGGCTCCGAATGCTTGCAGGAGCCGATGAGGAGGCACAGGGCCGGGAAGAGAGGTTTTGGCGCGCCGGCGTTTTGGCTCCACCTTTTTCGCCGGAAAAAGGTGGAAAGAGAGAACAGAAAGACATGCAGGAACACACTGAAGAAATGGTTTGGGATAGTGAGCAGCCACCCCAAGAATCATTGACGTTTACAGGAAGAACCATGAGGCTACGGAAGTGCACCCTTCTTCCCGCTTCGTAGAAATTGATCTGCTGCGCTCACTGGCCATCTGCATGATGGTGCTCTACCACACTGTGTACGATCTGCACCACTTCTTGCACTATCCTATCGATCCGCTCAGCACAGGCTGGTGGCTTTTCGCACGTATGACCGCAATCCTCTTCCTGCTCCTTGTAGGGTGCAGCTTCGAACTCTCTGCAGCACAGGGGAGAAACAAGCGGTGGAAACGCATCGGAACGATCGTACTCTGCGCGCTCCTCATCACCGGCGTGACATACTACTGGAATCCAACCACCTACATACGATTCGGAATCCTCCACTGCATCGCAATCAGCCTGATGCTCCTCGCTGTTCTCCCGCGGGGCAGAATATTCCGCATGCTCACTGCAGTCACCATCCTCGGCATAGGACAGGCCACCCCTTTCCTCCATGTGACCCACGAATTCTTCCTCCCCCTCGGGATCACACCGAAAGAATTCTCAACGCTCGATTACTTTCCTCTCTTCCCGTGGTTTGGAATCGTGCTCATGGGAACGCTGATCGTCCACCTGCTCCTCCCTGCCATGCACACCTATGCACAAGAACACCGGAGAACCGTGTACCTCGCCGCCCTCCCGGGAAGACATGCGCTCCTCCTCTACATGCTGCACCAACCGCTGCTGATTGGAATACTGAGTGCAACGCTTGCTTGAGCGAAAAGGGTCATGGTAACCGCTCGTACACCATACGGGGAAATCCACAAAAGAATACCGTGACGGAAGAACACGTTTCACGTACGCTGTACGCAATGTCTTTCCACGTCCGTCGGATAGAGGAAGAACCCCGACGTCGTCTTCGCTGGCGGAGCTTCATCGTCGGTGCCCTCGAAATAGGGAAACCGCTCATGGGCTGGTATGGCCTCTGGAAGGAACGGAAGGAAAAGGAACATGTGAAGAAGCAGCGGGTCATGGCGCTCAAGCGTTTACTCCTCGTTCTTGTCGCAATCTTCTTCGCATTCCTCCTGCTCGCAGGAACGGTGAAAGCGCTGATGTCCGTACACTTCCTGAGTTTCGGGACTATCACTTCGTTTGCCGGCTCAGAACTCCCCACGGATGCCAACGGATACATCAATCTCCTGCTCATCGGCCAGGGGAATAGAGACCACGAGGGAAGAGATCTGACTGATACCATCATTGTCGCAAGCATCGATCCTACTGATTCCAAAAGTGTGGTGCTCCTGTCGCTCCCCCGCGACGTGTTCTTCCTTAAGACTGCTAAAATGGGGAAAGGGAAAATCAACAGCTTCTACAGGGATTACAAGAATTACCTCCAGTACCGCCAGGGCATGGAACCGGAAGACGCGGCAGTAGAAGCCCTCCGGGAACTCGGCACAGAAGTGGGACAAAACCTGGGGATGGAGATCCACCATACTGTGAAAGTGAACTTCACCGCCTTCGTGGAAGCAGTCGATGCTCTGGATGGCATAGATATTGACGTGCCGGAGGATATCACTGACAGCGAATACCCCGACGAGAACTACGGATACGAAGCATTCACCCTCAGCAGAGGAATGCAGCATCTGGACGGTGCCACGGCTCTCAAGTACGCGCGATCACGACACTCTACCAGCGATTTTTCGCGCTCTGCACGGCAACAGCAACTCATTAAAGCTCTTGGCCAGAAAGCAAAGGAGGGCGGATACCTCAAGGACCCAGACTTCATCACGCAGATGATCCGTACGCTCTCCCAGAACGTCGAAACAACCATGTCCCTCCGTGAAATGATCGGACTGGCTGACTTGGCGCAGAAGCTTGAAAGGGACCGGGTGATCACCATGCAGCTCAATGACCGCAATGCTCTCTACGATGGGTTCGTGGAACCCGGTGGTTTCCTCTATGCCCCTCCCCGTTCCCTCTTCGACGGCGCCGCAGTCCTCCTCCCCGTCTCCATCCCGGAATTCCCCGTGACATGGCGACAGCCGCAGGCCTTCGTAAAGCTCCTGCTCCATACGCGCTCGGCATACCTCGCCAATCCCCGCATCAATATCCTGAATAACGGAGCGCCGAGCGGTGCAGCACGCGTTCTTGCAACCGAGCTCTTCCGGTACGGATTCAACGTGGATCTCATTGCGAACGCCACCCTCCCCGAAGAACAGACACAGTCGCTGGTGTTCGCGGGATCGCCGGGGCATGAGAACCTCGCCCTTTTCTTCGCTTCACTGCTCAAATTTGCAAAAACGGAGAAACCGGCCGCACTCCCCGAAGGAAAGGTTGCTGACATCACCATTATTCTCGGGAAAGAATACAAATACACCCCCATTCAGAATCTCGTCCCCACTTCCTAACAAAGCATGAAACCACGAGACATCATTGCGAAGGCATGGGCCATCACAAAGAAGGAGAGAATCCTGCGCAAGTGGGGGTTTGCCGATGCTCTGCTCCATACGCTCCTGAACGCCAAGCTCTTCCTCTTCCAGGCATGGCTTATCTACTCGTACTTCATTCTGGAAAACCCGATCGGATTCTTCACCATTGAGCGCACACTCCTCGAGAACCTCCCTCTCTGGCTTGCCATCAGCATCATCACCTTCTTCTTCGCTCTCCTCTTCATTGAGTGGCTCTTCCCGAACCTGGCCAAGGGCGCAATCATCGGCCTTGCCGCCAAGTCATACCGCAAGGAGGAAGTGAAAGGCGGACTGGTACTGGGCATTTACAACTTCTTCCCCCTCTTCGCGCTCCACGAGATCCTCTTCCTCAGCAGCGTTACCACTGTCATCACGCTCTGCTCCCTCATGCTGCGCTACGGAGCCGGTGCTGGCCCCATTGGCGCCATACTGCTGGTGACTGCATGGCTCATCTCCAATGTCTTTGAATTCTTCTGGATCTTCTCAGAAGAAGCCGTGGTCATAAAGAAGACAGGCATACGCGGGGGGATCCACCAGAGTTTCAAACTCGTCATCAGCTACCTCGGCCATGTGGTGTTCCTCATGTTGCTGCTCTTCGTCATCATCCTGCGCATCGTCGCCAACCTCTTCATGGTGATCCTGATCCCCGGACTCGTGCTCGGTCTTGGTTTCCTCCTCGCCACCTTCCTCCCGCCGGCTGTGAGCTACAGCATCACAACTGTCTTAGGACTCATCATCATTGGATTCGCCAGCTATTTCTTCGCGTACCTGGAAATCTTCCGGCAGACAGTGTGGACCATCACCTACATAGAATTGAGCGCCCTGAAAGACCTCGACATCATTGAGGCAGAAGACGAGAAATACATCAAAATCGTTGAAGGAGAAGAAGAGAAATACGTCAAGGTGGACTCGCTCCAGAAATAATGACATACAAATCATAAGATGCCTAAAGAGCAAAATGGTATGAAACACTCTTGACCGTGAACAATCGTCCACCTAGTATGGTGGACGTTCGTTCCCCTGAAGACCATGTCCCCCCTCACCCCTCACCAGCGCACGGTGCTGACATACATCGGTGAGTTTCAGCACAAGCGCGGGTACTCGCCGTCGCTCTCGGATCTCGCACTCGCATTCGGCGTGCGCAGTAAGAACGCCATCGCCAAAGTGGTGAATGTCCTTGTGCGGGAAGGACATTTGGACAAGGATCCGAAAGGGCGCATCAAAATCATTGAGATGACAGAGCCGGAGGATTTCCCCCAGCCCATGACTCTCCCCCTCTTCGGTCCCATCTCCGCAGGATTTGCCGCTCCGGTGGAAGAGCAGGCAGAAGAGCTGGTGAAGCTGGATGACTATCTGGTACGGGACCAGGCTGCCACATTCCTCCTGCGCGTGAAGGGCGACAGCATGATTGAGGCGGGAATCTTTGAGGGAGATCTGGTGATTGTGGAGCGCGGCAGAAATCCGAAAGTCGGCGATATTGTCGTGGGCGTGCTCGACGGAGAATTTACGCTCAAGCGCCTGAAGAAGGAGAAGGGCAAATACTACCTCCAGGCGGAGAATACCGATTACCCGGATATGTATGCCCTGGAAGAGCTGGAAGTGGCGGGAGTGGTGAGAGGCGTGATACGGAAGTATTGAATATCGAATATGGTATGTCGTATGTAGGGGTCCAGCAGAAGGCACAGAACAAGATTTGTTCCTTCACAGACTTACATGCATGGCAACATGGTCATAATCTCGTTCTGGACATTTACCAGATAACAAAACAATTCCCACACGAAGAGCAATTCGGCCTTACAAATCAATTACGACGTGCGGCTGTTTCAATAACATCAAACATTGCAGAAGGATTCCGAAGACAAGGACCAAAAGAAAAAGCTCAATTCTACAGAACGGCACTTGGCTCTCTAACAGAAGTGCAAAACCAACTCTTAATTGCAAAAGACGTAAAATACATCGATCAGGCTTCCTTCCAGGACATTGCCTATCGATCTGTACGGGTTGCTAAGCTCCTGAATGGTCTTATCAAAAAGGCTAAAACGGTATCAGTCTGATCCGACATACGACATACCACATTCCACATACGTTTATGCTCTGCCATATCGACGCCGACGCTTTCTTCGCCTCTGTCCTCCAGAGGAAACACCCCAAACTGCGGGGAAAGCCTCTGCTCGCGCTCGGCATGGGAGGCGGCTGCGTGATAGCAGCCAGCTACGAGGCAAAAGCCAAGGGGGTGAAGACAGGTATGCGCCTGGTGGATGCACGCAAGCTCTGCAGAGGAGCGGTAGAAATGCCTTCGGATTTTGAGGAAACCGCTGTGGCCTCCAGACAGATCTCCTCCATGCTGGAAGAGCAGTGCCCGGTGATGCAACTTCTGGCTGTCATCACATGACTTCCTCTCACCTCCACGTGCGCCGCATCCATCGGTGATGCAGGAAAGCGAGGATGATTCCCCCTACGCCAGCACACGCGAGGAGGAAGACCAGGCCCCAGCGGTGGCCGAAGATCTCCCAGACGCGTTGTACGGACTCATGGAGTACTGGTGTCCAGCTCAGGAAACCACTGAGGTGGCCAACGAATGCCGTGTAGAGGAACCAGCGGCCAACGTGCACGCTGCATCGCACGAGGAGGAGAGCGCTCATCGTCACGAGCACACCCCAGAGAAGGGCGATGAGATGCGGTCCGATGGGGAGCACCTTCCAGAGCCAGATGACCACCACATTCCCTTCCGTCAGTCCCGCGGCGAGGCCTCGCTGCGTGATGAGGTGGTCCAAGAGGAGAGTTCCTGCGAAGAGGAGGAATGGGAGGAAGAGTCCCTTCTTCAACCAGATTCTCCATAGTCTCTTCATAGACACAGTATACGTTATCGTCCGAGAGCCGCATCACATCCTCCACGGGATCAGTTCCCTCGAAAGGACGAGGAAAAATTGATCCGCAGAGACGTGTAAGACAAACGGCAGGAGGACGAGGAGGAGGGGGGAGAACGCGACGAGGAGGAAGACCTCCAGCTTCTCGCCGGGGGACAGGCGCTGGCCGAGCCGCTCATGGACGCTCCTCATGTGCGATCCCATGCGGAGGAAGACTGAAAAGAAGCGCTCCAGTTCTCGCTCTTCGAAGATGTGAAGCACGCGGGCTCCAGCGAGCAAATGCAGGAGAAATTAGATGAACTTCATGAGCGTTTTGGACGTTCGTCAGTGACACGTGGATCGGCGCTCCCCGCAAAAAGCGGCGGGAAACCGCACCTACATATCTTAGGCTAAGGCCTTGAGCCGCTCCTCTACCTTCTCGAGCTTCTCCTGCGCATTCTCAAGCTTCTCCCGCTCAGTCTGTACCACTTCTTCCGGCGCGTTTTCTACAAACTTCTTGTTCCCAAGTTTGGCTCGAACACCCTTGAGGAAATCCTCGAGGTTTTTCTTCTCTTTGGTGAGCTTGGCACGCACCTTCTCCAGATCTATAAGGCCCTCCAGTGGCATGTGTACCTCCGTGCCGTGCAGGAATGTACTCGCAGCGTGCGTATGCTGCTTCGGCTGATCGTCGATTGTGAGCTTCTCCACGCGTCCCATGCGGAGAATGTGTTCCCGCTCCTTTTCCAGAAGCTTCACATGCTTCGTGTGGATGGCAACAGTGACCTTCGTCCCGGGCTCGACGTCCTGTTCTGCGCGCATCCTGCGGATGGAGGAAATAACACCAACAACAGTTCCAAAGTTACACGACGAATCAGAATTGATGAGCGACTCATTCGCCTCAGGCCAAGTTTGGTTAATGAGCAAGTCAGCAGTTTTTGGCTTAAAATGAGCCCAGAGTTCTTCCGTAACAAAGGGGCAATATGGATGCAACAAATGAAGTAATACTCTAATTGTATACACAAGGAGAACCGGATTTGTTTTACCCTTGGAATATTCCAAATACCAGTCGCAGAAAAAAGACCAAGTAAAAGAATACAAATCTTCACCAACAATACTGAGAGCATAGACTTCAAGCCCTTTTGTTGTCTTCTTTATGAGATCTTGGAGATCAGAAAGCAGCGCCCTGTCTGCGTCCGTCTGAATTGCATCCTCCGAAAACTCTATGCTGTGTGGATCGATACCTGCCTCTTCGCACTTCATGAGCACGAACCGCGCTGCATTCCAGAGCTTGTTCACGAAGTTCCGGTACCCAGCTATTTTCTCTTCGAACAGGCGCGAGTCGTTCCCCGGGCTCTGCCCGACGATCATGGAGAGGCGCAGGGCATCTGCCCCGTACTTGGGGATGATCTCGAGCGGATCGATGCAGGTTTCCGGATCGGATTTGCTCATCTTCTTGCCTTCGCGCGTGCGGATGAGGCCGTGCAGGTACACCGTCTTGAACGGAATCTGCCCCGTGGCGTACGTGGTCATGAGAATCATACGGGCCACCCAGAAGAAGAGGATGTCGTACCCCGTCTCCATCACCTGTGTGGGATGGAACTTCCGGAAATCCGGGCTCTTCTTGAGAATATCCTCCAGGGAAAGTGAAAAATCTTCCGTGAGTTTCTCATCCACCAGCGTGCTCCATGTCCAGAGAGCGGAGGAGAACCACGTGTCGAGCGTATCGGGATCCTGCTTCACGGGACTGCCGCATTTCGGACACACACTCAGCGGTTGCACCGATACGTGCTGGCCACCCCCCGATCTGCCTTGCTTTGCATGGCACTTCGGGCAGTAGAACACAGGCACCCTGTGCCCCCACCAGATCTGCCGGGAGATGCACCAGTCCTGCAGGTTATCGATCCAGTGGAAATATGTCTTCTCGAAGCGGTCCGGAATGATCGTGATGTCTTCTTTGCGGATCACATCCTGCATCACCTCTTTGAGGCTCATTTTCTTCCCATGCCACTGCACCACTTTCCCATTCACGTCGATGAACCACTGCAACTTCGGGAGAGGCTCCACCGCCGTTTTGGATCTGTAGGAAACAGAGAGAGGTTGCATATAGGCCTCCTCGGAACGGATGCGCTTGGCGGAGCGAAGCGCCGTAACGAAGCGCTCACGGCACTCCTGAATACTCAAACCTCCGTATCCCTCCACAGAACGCATGATCTTTCCATCCTCCCCTATGACCTGAATGGGATTCGCCTCTATCTCTTCTTTGTGGCGCTGCCAGATCTCGTAGTCGATCTTGCTGTGGAACGGCGTGACACCCACAACGCCGGTCCCCACTGCGGGATCCACGCTGTGATCTCCTATCACCGTGACAGTGATGACTTGTCCCCCGGGCCACTCCACCGTGAAATCGCGGCCGACGAGATGCGCGTACCGCTTGTCATCCGGATGCACGGCAAGAGCCGTATCGCCGAGTTTGGTCTCCGGACGGCTCGTCGCAACATACACAGGATCCCCTCCGGTCTGCCGCGCAGTGAGATACTCGATGGTGTACATCACCGCCTCGGTGTCTTTGTACTCTATTTCGTCGTCTGAAATGGTCGTCTGGAGGGCGATATCCCAGTTCACCACGCGGTGCCCGCGGTAGATGAGCCCGTCGCTGTACATTTTCTTGAAGACCTCGTTCACACAGCGGTTGAGCGATGGATCCATGGTGTACCGCTCGCGCGACCAGTCGCAGCTGGACCCCATTTTCCGGATCTGCGAGCGGATGGTTCCCTGGCTCTTCTCTACGGACTGCGCGATGCGCGCGACGAGTGCCGTACGCCCGAGTGATGCCCGCGGATCAGCGATCTTCTCCTCCTTCTGAATCTTCTTAATCACCACGCTCTCCGTTGCAATGGCAGCATGGTCCGTCCCGGGCACCCAGAGAGCCTCCTTCCCCCGCATACGCTCGAAGCGGATGAAGATGTCCTCGAGCGCGAGCATCACTGCATGCCCCAGGTGCAGCTGCCCCGTGGCATTGGGCGGAGGCATGCTGATGGCAAATGCTTCTTTCTCGCTCTTGTTGTCTGCTTTAAACGCACCGCTCTCCTCCCACATCTTATAGATGCGGTCTTCGGTATGCGATGGATCGTACGCTTTCGGTAACATAATTCTTAGGAAGCCTGCCCTGAGCCTGTCGAAGGGTAGGCCTTGGGTAGCATTGCTGAAAGTGTACAAGAGAACGTTGGAGCGTCCAGAAACTCTCATGCAATAAACAACGTCGCGAAGCGGAAGCTTGCTTTCGCTGGAGCGACTCCATTGAGGGAAAGGAGAGCCCGTGAGAGGAAAACCGCAGGTTTTTCTTTCACGCAATTTAAAAAACGACCGCCGGTAGAAGGCGGTCATCTAAAGATGAGAGAAAGAGCAATACTTCTAAGTATTGAAGCCGACATTTTTTACAGGAATGGGAAACACAATGCAAGGGTTTCAATAGAAAAACCTTGCCAAAAAGCGCAGAAAGTACTATATTTCGCATCCAAATGCGATGCAATGCAACTCCAGGAATCGGCATGGGCGAGCAGAGATTCCTCCGGTACCAAGCGGTATCCAAGCCGACCGCCGCGACATCTGACTGGACAACGGAGTGGACGGCGCAGCACGGCCGTGAGAGCGTGCCGGAGCATCTTCGTGCAGAAGCTTTGGGAGGAGGGCAACTGAGCCATCTGGGAGGACTGACACGCATAAAAGAGAGTACTGTGGACGGTGTCGGCAATATTCTTGGAGGCACCGGCAGATTTGTGTTTAAAGGACAATTTATAAAGGGTGCGGCGCAGGTAGGACAGGGTGTCCTGGACATCCTTGATATCGTTCCCAGTGCAGCTGCCGATGGTGTGCGGATGATCACAGGACCGGATCAGCCCAGGGGGCAATCCCCGTACAACTACAACATCTCCCGTGCACTCGGATCGTGGGGAAAAATTGAAAAACCCCAACATGCGATCGGCGCCGCTGTTGATACCATCCATGCAGCTGTCTTTAAGCTCGGGAGCGATGCTCTCAGAGCTATCCAACAATCGAAATAATGGAGGAAGAACCACTCATTGGTGCGACTCCAGAGCTTGGAGCAGGCATAAATACACAAGCCGCTGTCACCGCCGGCATTTGGCTTCTCATTGGCTACATCGGGTACAAACTCGTCTCGAATTTCGCCAAAACCCACTGATGCACGTAATACGGTTTTGCGATTGAATCGTTAGGTATGTTTTACATTCATTCCCATGAATAGCGGTGAAGCGATATCGCTACGCCGATATTTTGGATAGAGAAGAAGAACATTACTATCGTCTTCATCGCGAAACCGTATAAGATACCCTGCCAGGTATGCCAACGTACGACTTTCAGTGTGCCGGCTGCAGCCATACATTTGAATTCAACCGCCCCTTCGGGAGCCGGAAAATTCCCCCCTGCCCCAGGTGCGGGAGTGCGGCTGTCCGGAAGCTCATTGCTCCCCCTGCAATCCATTTCAAAGGGAAGGGTTTCTACAAGACAGACAGCCAAAAACCTGTACAGAGGGGGGAAAAGAAGAAAGAGGAGAAAAAAGAAGTGAAGGAACAACCTCCGAAAGGGCAAAAGGACTCAAAAAAAGACGAAAAATAGGGTATAATGTAGAGAGAACTTCCCCTATGCCACAGAAAAAAACCAACCACCGGAGGCCCCTGCATGCCCGCTTCTTCGAGACGCTGAACACGCTCTCCTACTCCCAGCTCTTCCTCATCTGGGGAGAACTTGCGCTGCTCTTTGCCTTCGGGTATTTCCTCTTCAGCACCCTCGGCGACGTGCAGCACCACGGGCCGATGGAGCTGGTAAACACAAAAGGGATCTGGACCAGGTTTTTCAACAGCCTCTACTACAGCATTACCACTGCCACGACAATCGGCTACGGAGACATCGTTCCGCGCGGATTCTCCAAAGTACTCGCGAGCGTCCAGGGCATCGCCGGGGTCTTCATTTCCGCTGTATTCGTTGCCAAGCTCGTCTCGCACAGGCAGGAAATCGCACTGCAGGAAGTGCACCGGCTGACGTTTGAAGATGTATTCCATAACATCCGCGAGGGCCTCTTCATCCTCCGCAAGGACCTCGACGGCATCATTGAAAAAGCGGAAACACACCGAAGGTTGGATACGGAAGACTGGGACACGCTCGAAATCGCCTACAAACAGGGGCAGAGCCTGCTCATGGAAATCCCCGACTTCTATGATGACGACAACCACCTCTACACCATCGACAGGCGGCGCGAGCAGCTCCTGCATGAGGCAGTGCACCGGACTCTCCACCGTGTGAACCACACACTCGACGTGCTGAGTAAGCACCGCATCGACTGGGTTTCCCACAATCAAACTGTGAAAGAGCTGCGTGAACTGATGACCGTGGTCGCAAAGATCACCCCCATCTGGCGCGATAAATCTCCGTACGACAGAAAGGAAGCATTTGAAGACATCCTGCACCTCAAAGACAGCGTGACGAAGCGCATAGAAAAATCGCTGCCAACAAAAAACTGATGTGGATTACTCCAGAGCAAGCTCCTGATGTCGAAGGATCACTAGTCACTTGTCACTAGTCAGAGATATAAAAGCACGTAAGGAGACAAGAGACGAGCGACCAGAGACAAGCGATTGCTCAACAGTCAGTGAACCTGAGCATCCCTAGCGCCTGGGCCCTCCCCGGCTTCCTCCCCGAAAGCCTCCGCCACCACCACGGTGCGGCGGGCCACTCCTGCGGGGACCACTGCTGCTTGGGCGGTCATTGAACTCCATGCCGGCAGGGCGCTCTGTGAGCTGCTTGATGGAAAGCCGTGTGCGATCTTCCACAGGATCAAACTCTACAACCTTCACCTTCAGTTCGTCTCCGATGTTCACAACATCCTGCACGTTCTCCGTGCGCTTCCACTGGAGTTCGGAAATGTGGAGCATCCCGTCCTTGCCACGGAGGAACTCCACAATTGCTCCCACTCCGTCGATGATTCGGACAACCTTGCCGTCGTAGATCTTGCCCACTTCCGGCTTCTCCACAATGCCTCCGATCCACTCTTTGGCCTTCTGCATTGCCTCTCCATTGACGGAGGTGATGAAGATAAGACCGCTGTCTTCGATATCGATTTCCACCCCAAGCTCCTTCGTAATCTTCTGGATGGTCTCTCCGCCCTTGCCGATGACAAGACGGATATCGTCCGGATTAATCTGCATGGTCTCGATGCGCGGAGCATACGGACTCATTTCCTTACGCGGTTCGGCAATGGCTGCGAGCATTACTTTCAGAATATGCAAGCGTCCTTGCCTGGAACGCTCAAATGCTTCCGCAAACACTGCATCGGGCAATCCTTTAATTTTGATGTCCATCTGGATGGCTGTGACGCCCTTCTCCGTGCCTGTGACTTTAAAGTCCATATCACCACCGAAGTCTTCCTCGTCCTGGAGATCGGAGAGAACGACATACTTGCCCTTTGCTTCATCGGAGATAAGACCGAGTGCTATGCCCGCAACCGGAGCGGTGATAGGAACACCCGCTGCCATGAGTGCAAGAGTGGAACCACACGTCGCTGCCATGGAGGAGGAACCGTTGCTCTCCAGAATCTCTGTGACCGTCCGAATGGTGTACGGGAATTTCTCTGCATCAGGGAGAACCGGCTCTATGCCGCGCTGCGCCAGGTTGCCATGGCCGATCTCGCGGTTACCGACGAAGAGCCTGTTGCTGGTTTCGCCGACGGAGAACGGCGGGAAGTTGTAGTGATGGAAGTAGCGATACTCCTCTTCCCCTTCCATACCCTCCACCAGCAGCTTGTCTCCGGGCCCGCCGAGCGTGCAGGTAGTGAGACCTTGCGTCTCCCCGCGCTGGAAGAGCGCAGAGCCATGCACGCGGTTCGGGAGGATATCCACCATGGCACTGATTGTCCGGATCTCATCTATCTTTCTGCTGCTCATGCGTATGCCTTCTTCCAGTACTAAGCGGCGCACTTCATTCTTAATGATCTTATCGACAAGCTCAGAGGCATGTGCGAGGAGCTCCGCCATCTCTTCTCCTTTTTCCGGGGATTTGCCTGCCGCCTGCTCGACCGAACCGCCTGTGGTGAGCCCTGTCGAACCATACTTCTCTTCAAGTTTTTCCGCAGCCGTCTGCATGAGTTCATTGAAGATGGCACGGCGTGAAAGCTTGCTCATGTCATCCTTGATCGCTTTGGTGGCGGTGGGCAACGCCCACTCCTTGAGAAAATTGTAAGCATCTTTATGCTCGTACGGTTCCTCAAGGGCAAACTTCTGCCTGCCAATCTCCTTCTGAATGTCAGCGAAGAACCGGGCGATTTTCTGCGCCCACTTCTTCCCAAATTCAATGACACGCAGCAAATCCTGCTCTGCAACCTGGTTCGCACCTGCCTCAATCATCACGACGCGGTCGGGAGAGGCTGTCAGGAACATATCGAGATCGGCCTTCTTGCGCACTTCGCGCGAAGGATTGAGCACAAGTTCGCCTCCGACCATGCCGACGCGCACGGACCCCAGAGGCCCGTCTGCAGGACAGTCAGAAAGTGCCACCGCCAGATTGGCTGCATTGGCGGAAACAATGTCGTGCTCATGCTCAAAATCGTAGGAGAGCACCGTGCAGAACACCTGAATGTCGTTCCGTATATGCTTGGGGAACATCGGACGAAGTCCGCGGTCAATGACACGCGCCATGAGGACGAACTCATCGGCGGGCCTTCCCTCGCGCTTGCGGAAGCGGCTACCGGCAATGGCGCCACCGGCGTAGTACTTCTCCTGATACACAACCTGCAGGGGAAGAAAATCCACGCCTTCGCGCGGTTCCATCGTGATGGTGCAGTTGCTCATGCAGACGGTGTCACCCATCTGGCAGAGCGTTGTTGCGTTCGCCTGGTTGGCGAACAAACCCGTCCGCATGGTGATTTTCTGATCACCAAGATCAAGTGAATATTCTTTCTGTGGCTGAAATGCTTCAGGCATAGCAAGAAAGGGGAAAGTAGATACATTGCCCCTTCCTCCGGCGATCATGTACCTCACATTGATGGATTCACATGTGAGATCCGCGTACGGGCCTCAAACGTAAACCCAGAAAGTAAGGCGAACCGGCAGAGGAAAGGAACTGCAGACAGTTTATCCGCTCCGGAAAGTAAAAAAAAGCATTCTTACGCCATTTTTCAGGCATTTGGCTAGACACGGCGTCGTTTGTCGGTGAGCATCATTGCTGCGCTAACGGCTGCGCAAAGCCAGTGAAGCTCCACGGCCTTACGGCCGTGGCATCTCTTTGATGCGCCGCCGCAAAGCGGCGGCGGAACCCGGCGCAGCGGGAGGCCACTTCGCCCTTCGGGCTTCGCGGCTTCACCCGCATTCCTCCACGGGCTTACGCCCGTGGCCTCCTGCGGAGTCGGGTGAAAGTTTGATTGAAAACGGCGCCGTGTCTAGGAAGCGAGGAAGTGCTCGAGGGCCTGCAGGGCAGACTGCATCTTCTGGACAGTCTCCTGGTACTCTTTCTCTTCATCTGAATCGTAGACAATACCAGCCCCCGCCTGCACAACAAGCTTCCTCCCATAACGCATGAGCGAACGGAGACCAACCACTGCTTCCAGATCCCCGCGCATATCCACAAATCCGAAAGATCCCGCGTAGAGACCGCGTGGCTCTCCATCTTCGTTCTCATGGATGATCTGCATGGAACGTACTTTCGGGGCACCGGAGACAGTGCCCATGGGAGCAATGGCAAGAAGGGCTGAGAGCGGCGGGATACCATTCACGCGACTGCGGATCTCCGAGGCAATGTGCATGACTGCTCCTGCATCGAGACGATGCATTCTCATTTCCGGAGTAATTGTTACAGAACCCGGGATCGAAGACATTTCAAGATCGTTCCGTGCAAGGTCTATGAGCATCATGTGCTCTGCACATTCTTTGACGTCTGTAAGAAGCTCTTCAAAAGTTGCCTGATCGACTTCCTCGTTCCCCGTACGCCTCCTGGTGCCTGCAACCTGATACGTCGTTGCCTCGCCTCCGCGGATCTTTAAAGTAAGCTCGGGGAAGGAACCGATGCTCTCAAACTCTCCCATCTTGATTGCGTGCATGTTCCCGGAGGGACATCGCTCCCGCAGACGAAGGTAGAGAGGAGCCATAGAGCCACCCTCTTCTATCTCGTACGTTTGCTTCCTGGAAAAGACCGTTTGGAATGTTTCACCTTTACGAATCCGTCTATCACGAATATCACGCACTTTCCGCTTATACTCCTCTGCCGGCATGCCGTCAGAGATTTTTCTTACTCTCGTTTGTACCTTCCTCGGTTCCTTACCCAGCACCTGCTGGAACATCGCCATGCGGTTCTTCCCCCGGGTGTAGTAGTAGTACCGTTTCTCGCGGTTGTCGTACACCAGCCCGTCGGAGAAGTACCCGTAGGAGAATGTCTTCTCGCCGGGAGGAGTGGACACACCGATGGAAGGCTCGCGGTACTGGATCGCCTCGTAACTCATGCCACCCACAAACCCGCCGGTGAGCCGCTGATCCTCCGGTACATCACCATTGGTTACCGACTGCGCCCTCATCTGCTCCACAGTCGCATTGAGCGCATCGAAGGCGGAGAGGCCGCCAATGTCCACTTCCTCATCATCGAGGAAGAACTTTTCGTTTTCAGCGCTGAGCACAAAATCCGGTTCCATACCAAAGTAGGAGAACCGTCCCACGCGCTCCCCGCCGTTCGCATCAAGCGATTCAAAGCAGTAGCAGTGATCCGATGCGGCATGGAGGCGTTCGTACACCTGTTCGGGACGAAGTGCGCACGGGAATGGAACCTGCTCAAACGCACGCTGCTCAGAACTTACAATGCGCTCCTGGAGCGGTCCTGGGAGAGGGAGCTCCCGTTCATGATGTTCCGGAATCTCCACGCCCCTTCTCTGGAGTTCCCTGTACGATGCCTCATCCATACGAAGGAAGTTGTCCATTATTTTCTGCCCCTCCGGCGTTGCAAAGGACTCGGGATGGAACTGCATGCCCACAATGGGGAGCTCCTTATGCTGCACGGACATGATGGTTTGTGCGCTGTCCCGGGTGCGTGAGGTGATGCGGAGAGCCTCCTGAGGAAAGGATGCTTCCTCCGCCGCAAGAGAGTGGTACCGCATGACCGGAGCCTCCATATCGACCCCCTCAAAGAGAGCATCGCTTTCTTCCTCAGAAGTAATCTGGCTCATTTTCCCATGCAGAATTTCTTGCGCCTGCACAATGGCTCCGCCGAAGTACTTCACAATGGCCTGATGGCCGAGACAGATGCCAAGCAGAGCTTTGTTGTGCTGGATGGCATACTCAATCACTTCATTGGTGATGCCGATATCCTCAGGATTATCCGGAGTTCCCGGACCGGGACCGATGATGATGTGACTGGGATTCAGCGCACGCACTTCATCGATAGACATCTTGTTGTTACGCACCACCACGGCATCGATTCCGAGTTTTGCGAGAGCCCCGCGGATGTTATAGGTGAACGAGTCGTAGTTATCGAGGATGAGCACCTTGCCAATGGCAGGCGCTGCTTCGGTTGCCGGCGTTGTTTCTGGAGAGAGTTGTGCCACAGAGAGAGCCGAATAAAACAGAGAAGCCTCCCTGCACGGGAGACGGACAACTTTACGTACCATGTCCTACCGCTACAGGGGGAGAGGAATGCCACTATGGAACCAGGGCCTGTGCGGGAGAACGTTCGTTTGCACCGTTACAACGGTACACCACACAGGAGGATGACACAAGAGAAAAATCTATTTTTTGAGCTTTTTGAGGAAATGCGTGAATCCCCCGCTCCCGTACTGGAGCATGCGGGAACCACGCGTAATTTTGCTGATGCTTATGCCAAGATCCCTGGCAATCTCCCTCTGGGGTTTCCCGGCGTGCAGCGCCTGAATGAGCTGCCACCGCTCCGCCAGACTCTCCAGTTCCTGCGGCGTGAGGATATCAGTTAAGAGCGTCCTCGCCTCTTCCACACTATCAACAGCTGCGAAAAGTTCATAGAGATCCCGCACATGATTGGAAGGTACAGGCACCACTCCACTGTAACAGTACAACGTTACTTTTTCAACTTGTTGGCTTCCAGCACAGACTGGTACTGCTCCGGCCTGTTCATCTTCAAATAATTGAGGAGCGTTCTGCGGCGGGCAACCTTCCCGAGCAGCCCCTTCCTGGCAGAATGATCCTTCTCGTGTTCCTGTAAATGCTTCGTGAGGAGAGATATTTCTTTGGTGAGAATCGCCACTTGAACATGGGGAGAACCGGTATCCTTGTCGTGTGTGCGATGTTTCGTAATGAGTCGCTTCTTCGAGGTTCTCTTCATGGCCATAGCGAAATGGGGGAAATGCTACTCCAACCACACCGCCTCAAGCCGTAAAGCCTCAAGCGTGTGGCCGGAGGTTCATTCTATGAATAACGCTTAAGAAATCAAGTATTTGGCCTAGTTTCAGGAAACAACGCTTGAAGGAGCCGCAGAAATGGAGTGGACAAGCGTTCACCAAGTGCTAGGATTGGGATATGACATTCACCAACCTCCTTCCCTGGTTTTCAATACTAGGCATTGGAATCTTACTGTTCTTCCAGTGGAAACAGCGCCAGAACATACGTGGCACAGACGTAAGCATCCTGCAGAAAGAGCTTGCAGAAAAATCTAAAGAACTCACCGAAGTGAAGAAAGAACTTGAAAAGGAAAAAGAGGGAAAGAGCACCCTTTCAGGGCAGAACAAAGAACTTTATGCACAGGTAACCAATTTAAAAGCCGAAAAAAACTCCCTCATAAAAGAGAATGAGAAACTGCAGACACAAGTCACAAAAACCGAAGCTGGCCGAGAGCAAAAAGAAAAGGAACACTCCCAGGCACTACAGAAGCTCGATGAAGCAAAAAAAAGTCTTGAGGAGGAACGGAAACGTGTGATCCGGGAAGACGAAGAAAGGAAAAAACAGGAACTTGAAGAGAGAGATAGAATGTGGAACGAGCATGAACATGTCGTTGTGTCACAGCTCACAGACCTCTGCGCGAAGCCGCAACTGAAATTCACCACCTATGACAATACAAACCTGCCGGATGACTTCGATGGAAGCATTAAACCAGACTTCCTCATCGATTTCTTGGGACAGTACATCATCTTTGATGCAAAAATATCACGGTCGGACAACTTCCAGAACTACATCAAGACACAGGTGCAATCGACTGTAAAAAAAGTAAAGAACAATCACAAAATAGCCTCAACAATCTTCCTGGTCGTACCGACGGAAGCAATCAGCCTGCTCAAGAAGACGGACTATTATGAAGGTGGGTACACCGTGTACGTTATCTCACCCGAAAGCCTGCCCCCCATACTGGCCAGCCTTAAAAAAATCACGACCTACGAACTTGCTGACCAGTTCGATCCCGAAGAACGTGAGAGCATTATTAACTGGATTGCCAAACTAGATTTTCATATCAGCACCCGCAATACATTCGATATCATGCTTGCAGAAATGGGGGCAGAACTTCTTTCAGACAGCCAAACTCAAAACCCGGAGCTCTCGAAAGAAATCGACCAGCGAAAAGAGAAAATGCGCGCGCCGACCATCCGTCCTTCTGAAATGAAACGGCTTCTCTCCAGCGTTCTCGCAAGGAAAGAAAAAATAGAAGAACTCACAAGCCCCGTCGCACAAATCGAAAAGCGGGATCTGCCTTTCAAGACACAATCCTAACGCCTGGCGTAATCCGCCCCATGTGCCAAGAGAGAATGCCTGCGGAGAGAAAAACCGGAATAATTTCAGGGGAAACTTCTACAACACCGCTAAGCTGTAGCCCCGTGCCCACAACCACTCATCCAGCTCTCAAAGGCCTGAATGAACCCCAGAAGAAGGCAGTGCTCCATGAGAAGGGCCCTGCACTCATACTGGCAGGAGCCGGAAGCGGGAAAACACGCGCGCTCACCCACCGCATTGCCTATTTGATGGATCGCGGTGTGCCACCGTGGCAGATACTGGCAGTCACATTCACGAACAAGGCGGCAAAGGAAATGAAGGAGCGCATCGTGAACCTCCTCCACATTACGAAAGCAGAAGATCTGAGAGGCGACCTGACCTTCCATCAGGGCAGGTTGCCGGTGATGGGGACCTTCCACTCGGTCTGCGTGCGTATCCTGCGCAGAGACATAGAACATATGGGCGGCGACCGGCGGTTCGTGATTTACGATGCAGATGACCAGGAACGCCTGATGAAGCAGGTACTCAAGGAAATAGCGCTGGATGAGAATGAGCTCAAGCCCCGCGCGGCACTTTCGTACATCGGCCGCTTCAAAGCGGAAGCCATGAGTCCGAAGGAGGCGGAAGGGCAGGCCACCACCGCTCACATGCACCATGTCATCGATACGTACAAGCGGTACCAGGCAGCACTGCGCAAGGCGAACGCGCTCGATTTCGATGATCTCATCCTCGAAACAGTCCGCCTCTTCCATGAGTGCCCTGACGTGCTGGAGCGCTACCAGGAAACCTGGCAGCATGTGCATGTGGACGAGTACCAGGATACGAACCACGCGCAGTACCTCTTCATTTCACTGCTGGCGAAGAAGTACCGCAATCTCTACGTGATCGGCGACCCGGACCAGTCCATCTACTCGTTCCGCGGAGCGGACATACGGAACATCCTGGAGTTCGAGAAGGAATACCCGGACGCCGTGCGGATAAAACTGGAACAGAACTACCGGTCCACGCAGCTCATTCTCACGGCGGCAGACGCAGTGATTGCTGCAAATCCGAACCGGCCGGAGAAGCAGATGTGGACCGAACGAAAAGAGGGGCCACAGATTGTCCTCAGTGAGGTGGAGAATGAAAGGAAGGAAGCTGAGGAAACCATCCAGGCAGCGCAGCGGCTCCATGCGGAGGGGACGGCATTCAATAAGCAGGTAGTGCTGTACAGAACCAACGCCCAGTCCCGTATCTTCGAGGAAACTTGCATGCGCACAGGAATCCCCTACCGCATTATCGGCGGTGTGAAGTTCTACGCACGCCGCGAAGTGAAGGACGTGCTCGCCTACCTGTATGTCATCTTAAATCCAAACGACACACTCTCGCTGCTCCGGATCCTCAATGTTCCCTCCCGCAAACTTGGCGAGACAACCATCGGCCATCTGCAAGCCCATGCCTCCGAACACAACCTGACCCTCTGGGAAGCGCTCAAAGAAGCCGGGAACATCGATGCACTGAACAAACCAACACAGGACCGCATTGCACAGTTCGTGGAAAAGATACAGAACTACAGCGAGAAGTCCCTGGAGGAGGTCGTCTCGCACCTCACCGAGCATCTCCTCGCATCCATTGGAATGGAAAAATGGCTGCGGGATGACACGAACGAAGGCGAAACCCGCTGGCAGAACGTACAGGAACTGCTCTCAGTCATGCACAAGTACGACCAGCTGGAACCACGGCTTTCTCTCACGAGTTTTCTGGAAGAAGTGGCACTCATCTCCGAGGTCGATTCACTGCAGGAGGCAACAGATGATGCCCTGACATTGATGACCGTGCACCTCTGCAAGGGGCTGGAGTTCGATGCCGTGTTCATTGCCGGCTGCGAGGAAGGAATCTTCCCGCACAGCGCCAGCATGTTCGACCGTGAGCAGCTGGAGGAAGAGCGGCGCCTCATGTATGTGGGCATGACACGGGCAAAAACGAACCTCCACCTGCTGTGTGCCCGCTCACGGATGCTCTGGGGGCAGCCCCAGAGCAACGCCCCGAGCAGATTTTTAGATGATCTCCCGGATGAAGTGCTCGAGCGGAGGAGTGATAATGTCCTGAGCGCCTTCGCATGGGCAAGCAAAAGCGGTATGAAGCAGATATCCAAGGGACTCGAGCCATTCCGCCAGCAGAGTGGGGAGAAGCTCGACATGGAATTCAACCAGGATCTGAGCTTTGAGAAGGAAGAAGATGTGAACCAGGAGAGTGACTTCACTGAAGGATGCCGCGTCCTGCACCCCGCATTCGGTAAAGGAACGATTGTTGCGCGCAGAGGAGACATCGCAGAAGTAGAGTTTGACTCCGGGCAGAAGAAGAACTTCGCATTGAGTATTGCACCACTGAAGCCGCTTTGAGCGTGTAGCGGTTAGCGGTTAGTGATGAGCGGCTAGTCGCTACTAATCGCTCACCGCTCCTGATTTGTGGCACGCATCTCAATGCCTTTCAACTGATAGACAGACGCTGCCCCGGCATTGGATGCATCACGCAGTGCGACCGGTAACTTTTCCGACGTAGCCACTTGGAGCTGTGCGATCACCGCATCGACCACTGCACGATCATCGGAATCCACCGTCTCATCTCTTGATAATTGACGGAGCGTTCTGCGCGCTTCCGCAAGAAGACGCCTCAGGGAAGCTGCGGATTTCGAAGCTGCCGCTTGCTGCCCTTCCACAATGGAATCACCTGGCTGTGGGATGCGGTCACTCATAGTGATGAGTACTGTACTATATTCAAAATTTATGTCAATATCGTTGGCCACTAAACCGCGATGAAGCGGTTAGCGATTAGCGATTAGCGATGAGCAGCCAGTCGCAGCTCACCGCTATTGTTCGAAATACGTCCCCCTCACCACCGGACTGCCGAAGGGCACCCATGTGAAGCTCGTCGATCCGTCTGACCAGGTAATGGCTCCCGCGGAACCCGGGCTCCCTGGCTGGTTGATATTCACACCGAGAGCAGCCTTCAGAGCATCCTCCGGCACAGTAACATCCCCATACAGCTCAAGAACGATGGGACCATCCTCAAACGAACCGATGTAATCGGGAATGGAGGAACAGGTAATAACAGTAGTAGAGGTAGTGCTGCAGCTGTGCCTGATGCCCAAACCCTGCGAAGAAAGTGCAGGATTGGCAACGGTGACACCGCCGACAAGTGTGAGATGGAACACGATCGCCGTCACTTCGAGATCGGCGGCACCATCTCCCTGATCCCCCTCAAAGCGATAGGTTCCTATGAGAACATCCTCCCCGCCGGCGAGCGGCTCATTGCCCGGACCGGGACTGTCGATAGACGTGATGACGGACCGTGCCGTCTGGAACTGCGGGAACGTGTCTGAGGATCCCTTGGTGTAGGACCGTGAACTCCATTCACCGTCACCCTCCACCGTCACGGAAGAAACGCGGAACGTTTCCCCGCTCACCCCGCCGGAGGTGAAGGTCTTGAGCTGCGCGCGGATGTAGAAGGAGTAGTCCTCCCGCTTAGGAACAATGATATTGCTGTTCTTCACATTCAAGACATACGTCGTGCTGCTCTCGCGAAAAGCGCGCCCAAGGTAACGTCCGAAGCTGTCGTAGAGCAACAGGCCCTCGATGGAAGAGACGCTCGTATCCAGGGTAATGGTAATGGTATTGAGCACGAGAGGCTCCGTGTCACTGAACACATTTACCGCAGCAAGCACCTGCGTCGCCCGGTCGCCCAACTGGAGAAAATTCGTGTACTGCGATACGTCGGAATCCGGATCGTACTGTACAGAAGAAGCGATGGAGGAAGATTCTTCTGAAATAACGGAAGAAACAGACAATAATGAGGAGGATGACCGCGGCTGGCTGCTGCTTGAAACTGAGGAGGAAGAGACCTGCTCTCCATCTTCTGCAAGCCGGTACTCGGCGAGCTCACCGGCTTCGTGCGCGACGAAGAGTACCGCAAGCCGTGCCATCTCCCACCGCTTGAGCGTTCTCCCGGCAACAGCCGTGGAAGAGAGATCTGCACTTTGGAGAGCAAAATGGCTATCGGCACCCAGCACGGGAAGCGCAGATTCGAAGTACCGGACGAACCAATTCTCACCCTGGCGCTGGGGGCGTACGGCAAAACCGTACATCTCTACCTCTATTTTCACCGCCTCTGCGAAGTTCACATCCCGGGAAGCGGCAAACGGCCACTCCTCTGCGGGAACTCCCGCAAGTGCATTGCCGCTCACGATCCCCAGGGCTTTTGCCCTGCAGACCGGGCCTGCGTACCACGCGGTACCCGGAACATCTGCGAAGCAGCTGGTGCTGTAAGGAGTGCCATCATCTTCGAGAAGACCCATCACGATCTTGGTGAACTCTGCACGATTCAGGGAAGAGAGGGGGCGGAAACTCCCGTCAGGGTTGCCCTCCAGCACACCCATACCCGTGAGAGTGCTGATGGCCACTGCGCCCGGCGATCCCTCCGCCACATCTGTGTAGCGGAGCGCGCCCGTGTCGTAGACGGCTGCGAGAACAAGTACCGGAACAAACCACAGGAGGAGAGAGAATAGCGTGCGCTTCATAGGTGCTCAGTATACCCCGGAGGCAGGAATCTTGTCCCCCCTTCTCCAGAAAGCAACTTGCGGATTGCCCCTCTGGTCTTCCCATTACCGATGGCAGCAAGAATGTCTTCGAGAGCCACCTCTTCTGCAACTTCGCACTTGGAGAGCATGTTCCCCGTACCATTCTCCGACTTCTTCTCATGAATGTACTGTCGCCAGTTATCACCTGCACGCACCTCCCGGACTACCGAAGTGTCGTCATGAACATCCCTCAGCAATCCCGGCTTATTCGTGAGGAGAAGCAGGCGCTTGCGGACTCCGGGAAAAACACGCACCGCAAAACCCGCCAGGCGGTCGTTATCTGTCTCGAATCCTGCACGTGTCACGAAGTCATTCGTATTGAGTATGGGAACAATAGGTCTCCCGTACACTTCCTCGAGGGCACCTAAATTGCCGAAGTTCCCCAACATGGTTTCCTGGCTTTCTGCGGAAGCGAAATTGTGCGGTTCAGTGAGCCACTGTGCCACTTCTATCCCGTGATTATCAAAATGGTATCCGAACGCAGCCATGAGTTTGTGCTGGCCAAGAGTGGAAACAGTTGGCTTCATTGTGCGAAGAATCGCTCGCTGCTCCGCTGTGGCATGACCGGGAATACCCGCACCCACCGCACCGGAAGAAACCAGCACAACCCGGATGCCCTCCCGGATGAGATCGGCAATGTCGCCCGTAACATGCCTCAGAACAGCCTGGTCGAGCCCATTGCCATTGGTCACGGTATCCGTGCCTATCTTCACAACAAGCAGTTCTCTTGATGGTGTTTCGATGGTCATATGCAGAATTCGGTAAATTACAAAAACGCCTCCGCTGCTTGAGGGAAGGTGTCAGAAGCTTTCTATTCTATCATCAGCTTACGACCTGCACACCGACCCTCGCCTGCGGCGGAGTGGGAATCCGGGTCGGTACTGGGGAAAGCTGAATCATTTCGTAGCTGAGGATAGCGGGAAACAACGGTTGGTCAAGGGAAATACGCCCGTATTACTGTGCCTGTGACGCGCGTGGTACAACATCGGGAACAGGGCCAAATATCCCCGGTGACGTCGTGGAGAATGTGGGACCAAAACCGCCATCCGTCACTGAGGGGGCATCACCCAGAATCCCGCTCGAACCGTTGGAAGACGCACTGTCACCCCTGCTTGCACGCGGGGTGATATCGGGAACGGGACCGAACACACCCGGATAGCTCGTAGAGAACGTCGGACCGAACAGAGACGACCCCCCGTCTGTGCCAGAAGTTCCGGAGGTTGGCACCTTCATCTCCTCACCGCTGGGAATGATGTCTGAGAAAGAGGGGACAGGACCGAACATGCTCTCGGCATACACAGGGATGGCTGAGAGACCGACTGCCGCTGCAAGGATGGCAATAATCCAGAGCCGGTACCGGCATGGGAGAGTCATGGGAATGCCTATTCTAAGCGGAAAATTCGCATCGAGAAAGGAAAACATGGAGAAAAAGCCCCTTCCCTCAGGAGCTTTCTCACACATATCTATCTCCCCATCCGCAGCGTCCTGCAGCGCGTGCGCGCCTCCCGCATGATGTTCATCTGCTGCACCAGCAGAGCAAACTGTTCCGGCAACAGAGACTGGTCTCCATCCGAAAGCGCTCGTTCCGGCTGATGGTGCACTTCAAGATGCAGCGCGTCAGCCCCAGCCGCCACACCTGCAAGCGCTGTATCTGCAATATGTCTCCTCTTCCCCACCGCATGGCTGGGATCGAACATCACCGGAAGATGGCTCTCCCCGTGAAGAACAGGAATAGCCACAACGTCCGCCGTGTTGCGTGTCATGGTGCTGTCGAATGTGCGTATCCCGCGTTCACAGAGAACCACATGCGGATTCCCGCCATCCAAAATGTACTCGGCAGCTGAGAGCCACTCGGGGAAAGTCGCGGACATGCCGCGCTTGAGTACCACAGGCTTCCTCGTTTGGCCGACGGCTTTGAGAAGATCGTAATTCTGCATGTTGCGCGTGCCGATCTGCAGAATATCCGCATGGTCCGCCACCATATCCACCTGATGCGGTGCCATGACTTCGGTCTGCGTGGGCATGCCGAATTCACCGCCGATGTCGCGGAGCATCCTCAGGCCATCTTCCCCCAGTCCCTGGAAATCACGCGGGCTCGTGCGGGGCTTGAATGCCCCGCCGCGGAGGATGTGTGCACCTGCATTTTTCACTGCCTGCGCGATGGTGCGCAGCTGCCCCTCACTCTCTATGGAGCAGGGCCCCGCAACGATCGCCAGTCTGTCACCACCAATCTGCACGCCATGTCCAACATCGACAATCGTCTGCTGGTCCGGATGTTTACGTGCAGCAAGCTGGTACTTCTTCCCTATCCGTTGCACACCGGCTACCCCGCGCATCGCACCAAGCTGCTCAATGAGTGTCTCGCACCGCCCGTTGATATCCCCGATGACTGCGACAACGGTATAGGGCGCACCGTTTTCAACAACAGACTTGAGCTCACCTGTTGCTTGAATACGATCGCAGACCGCGCTGACATCGCCTTGGGCATGATCTCGTTCGAATGTGATGATCATGATGGATGGGGAGAAAAGAATAAGAAAAAACGCCCTCCCGGTTCTCGGGAAGGTGCGCGTACAGTGAGTTACATTAGCTCAGAACAGACGGCAACTTCCCGGTTGGGAAATACCAGAAGGCACCGTAGAAGAAGTTCTGAGCAATCATGTGGCAGAAGTATACTGAAAGGAGGGGAGGAATCAATCTTCTTTTGGCTCCAATTCGTGGAGTTCGCTTAAGGAATCCGTGGAGCGGAGCCAGTGAACATACTGGAGATGGGAGTCGCACTGCATGTGGTCAAGCATGAGCTGAAAGCGTTCAGGTGTGGTCTGGCTGGAATCCATTCCCACGAGGAAGCCGTACTGCTTGTGGCCCTCCGGCCTTGAGTGCACGAACCTGAGGTTCACATCGGATGTCCGGATGTAACCGGTGGTGTCGAAGAGCACACCGGGGTAGTTATCCGGCCTGAACTGCAAACCATGGTACCTCCGGGAAGGATCCAGCGGCGCTCCTTCCACCTGCGGCCTTGCGAGGGGATCCCTGCGCGGCGGATCTTCCGTGCGGATGGAATCGGAGTACAGACGGCCGTTCCAGCTCCCGAGCCACTGGGCTTCCCGCACCGCGGAACAGTTCGCCAGCTTCCGCCGCATGATGTCGAAGAGTGCGCTATCCCCTCCCGACTCCATCTCCATGAAGAAGCGGTACCCGTCATCCCCGCCCCTGAGACGCTGGGAATGGAGCGAGTGGAGATCGACACGCCCGTCCCGCAGGACCCCGAGCGTATCGTGGAGCACGCCGATCCTCTCGTACTCGGGAACGACGATGAGACCGTGGTACTCCTTCTCCTTCTCAGGAAGTTCCACTTGCCCGTTGCGGTGCACCACAAAGAACTGCGTGATGTTCGCGCGGCCGTGATTCGCAACGCTGTCTTCGTCTTCCAGAACCGCAAGACCCGCATCTTCTATCGCCAGCCGTGACGCAAGGCAGATGCGGCGTGGATCCCGAAGTTCGGCAACGTCCCTCGGCCCGTCGGGCGTGGCCCTAGTCTGGATGCGTTTCTCGGGTGGTATGCCTAATTCATCCAGACGCCTGCTGCACTGCGCAAGTCCCACGGGGTGCGAGTGGACATGCGTCGCTTCCCGGGGTTGCGCATCCAGGAGACCACCCATGCACATGCGCACATGCAGATGCACTTCACCGAGAATCCTCACCCCGCTCTGGCGCAGGCGGTCGAAGTGCTTCCACACCACCCCCTTCGCAGAATTCTCGAAAGGAATCATGCCGTACTGCCCCTCCTGAATTGCACGCCACACTCCCTCAATGTCGTCTGCATATACGATCTGCGTACTGGGCTCCGTTGCCTGCACCATCCGGGCGGCTTCATCGGAGAACGAGAGACGCTGCATAGCGCAGAGTGTCACCCCTTCGGGGACTATACGTTCCTGCTCTGGAAGTGATGGAGGCATACGGGTAACAAAAAACGCACCTTGCTCGCTGGGGGAAGGTACGGACTTGAGAGAGAAAATTCAGACGCTCAGGTTCCTTCCCCTATGCAAAGGGGGTAAAGAAGAAACCGAAGCTCAATGTCTGGGCGATCACGATTGCGTACACTTTACTTCCCTGAAACGGAATGTCAAGCTATGGCCGTGCCAAGTCTGGAAGAGGAAATACGGCAGTTCTGCAGCACCTATGCCCTCCGGCTCAATACGGACCTCGGGCAGCATTTTCTCGTGGATGCAGAAGTGCTCCAGACCATCGTGGAGGCTCCGGAGATCCGGCCGGAGGACAGTATCGTGGAGATCGGACCCGGCATCGGCGTGCTCACGAAGGAACTCCTCGCCAGAGCCGCGAAAGTCACTGCGATTGAGCTGGATGACCGCCTCATCCCCCTGCTCGAGACATATGTGAAAGACGATCCGAAGCTCACTGTGATCCAGGGCAACGCCCTCCGGGTCCCGATGCCGGAAGAACCGTACAAAATCGTGGCGAATATCCCCTACCACATCACTTCTCCGCTCCTGAGGCATGTCTTCCTGGAATCTGCAGTACATCCGGACTCGCTTACGCTCCTCATACAGAAGGAAGTCGCAGAGAAAATCTGCGACACGGAACATGCAGGACTCCTCACAATCCTCGTCGGCCTTTTCGGTACTCCTGAAATGCTCATCACTGTTCCACCAGAAGCTTTCCTGCCTCCGCCAAAGGTGCACTCGGCGGTGCTGCACATTGAATGCTTCCGCAAACCTCTGGCGGATGATGCAACGCTGAAAAAAGTATTCTCGCTCACGAAAATTGCCTTCTCGCAGAAGCGAAAAATGCTTCGCGGCACTCTCGGCAGGCAGCCGGGAGGCGCTGAGGCGCTGCAGAAAGTGGGAATAGATGCCTGGAGGAGGCCGGAAACGCTCACGGTGAAGGAATGGGTGGCCCTCGCACGTTCTCTGAAGGAATAGAACCGGAGAAACCGCTCCCTGTAGACAATAACTACACATTGATTACACAATCTTCTCCAGAGAAATCCGGATGTGGGGAAGAACAGCGACACTGTACGCATGCATCCACGGCATTGTTCGTACGCATTCCTGCTCAGTTTCATCGTCTTTGTCTTCCTGCTCCAGTGGAATCAGCGTGCCTTGTACCCGGCGGAACTCTGGCAGAACATTCTGCTCCTGGGACTCGTGGGACTCCTTGCATGCATCCTCCGAAAAACACGGGAAACCGGATGCGTCTGCATCGCCCTCGCCCTCGGCATAGCATCCGCATGCGGGGCCGTCGCACGGACAACGCATGGGCCGACTGCGCTGAGCATAGATACATATGCGACAGAACAAATAGTCGAAGTGAGAGGGAGGATTGTTGCGGAACCGGACCGGCGCCCCATGCAGACGAAATACACCGTAGAAACAGAGGAGATCCGACTGCCCTCTGGCACGATCATCTTCCCTGTTCATGGGAAAATACTGGCAACGGATGCGAGCGGCTGGCCGGAGTACTCCTACGGCGATGCTGTAGTGGTTCGTGGAACGCTGGAAAAACCGGGAGAGATCGAACTGTTCTCCTACGACAGATATCTCTCCCGCTTCGGCGTGTACGCAGTCATCTACAGAGCATCTTTGGAAAAGACTCCTGTGTCCAACATTCTGGACCCTTCCCTGCCTGTAAGAATCAACAGCACTCTCTTCGCCGTGAAGCGAGTGTTTGAATCCCAAATAAACCGGCTCTACGCGGAACCACACGCTTCGTTCATGGCGGGCCTGCTCACCGGCTCACGCCGCGGCATTCCCGAGCACCTGATGGATGTCTTCAATACAACCGGCCTCACGCACATCATTGCCATCTCCGGCTACAACATCACCATTGTAATCGCCGTGATTGCCGGCATGCTCTTCTGGCTCCCGCTCAAAATCCGCTTCTTCCCGGCGGTTGCGGCAATTGCTGCCTTCACCCTCTTCGTTGGTGCCAGTGCGGCAGTAGTACGGGCAAGCATCATGGGAATCCTCGGCCTGCTCGCACTCCAGACAGGAAGACAATCGGAAGTGCGGCTGGCTGTTCTCTGGACACTCTTCCTCATGCTCCTCTGGAACCCCAAGGAGCTCTGGTACGACGCAGGATTCCAGCTCTCATTCCTCGCAGTTCTCGGACTCACGGAAATCGCACCGCACCTCGACCCCATCTTTAAACACATCCCAAAGACACTGGGTATGCGCGAGGCGCTGCAGATGACCGTCGCTGCACAACTAAGCGCCGTGCCGCTCATCCTCTTCCTGTTTGGGAGACTCTCACTCATCGCACCCATTGCCAATCTCCTCGTCGCCCCGTTCATACCGTTCGCGATGCTCTTTGGTTTCTGCGGAACAGTCGCAAGTTTCTTCTGGTTCCCTCTCGGGCAACTCATCGGATACATCGGATGGGGCTGCCTGGAGTGGATTATCCTTGTGGCAGAGAAGCTGGCGGGGCTTCCTTTCGCATCTCTCGAGCCGGGGAAGATCAGCGGAATCAGCATTTTCGTGTATTACATGGTGCTGGGAATGTTGGTGCTCAAATTGAATAGAAACACTTATACACTCGTTACTCGTTAGCTCGTTCTCTCGTCGACAGGACTACCGCCCTCACCCCCTATCCCCCTCCCCCGTACGGGGGAGGGGGAAGCGAATCCGTCCGCCGCAGCGGATAGATGAGCGGGGGTAGGGGCAGAACATGCACAACATCAGAAAACCAACGAACAAGTGCTCATCCAACAAGCTTACGAATCAACGAAGCTGCCTACCATTGATACAGACGCAGCTTCGTTTTTCCCCCGGCAAGTCCCCTCACTGACTGCTCCATGAGCGGCTTCTTTGAGGGGAATGAAAATGCATAGGAGATCACCTTGGCCCCTGGAGGAAGTTCTGTATCGAATTTCTTCTCGAGCTTCTTCATGAGACCCGGAATGAGGTAGAGGAAAATACAATCCGCATCAGAAACGTTCTGCGAGAGGGCATTCCGGAGAAAAAGTTCCACCTTCTGCCGCGAGCACCAGATGCGGAATTTTCCCAATGCCCAGATAGTGGGCACTATTTCCACCCCGACGGCGGTAATGGAAGGATGTGCATGCTTTGCCGCAATGAGCAGACGCGCATCCCCGGCACCAAGGTCGTAGATTTTCTCTCCTCCATGCAGTGCAGCCAGCCGCAGCATCTCTTCTCTCACACATTTTGGCGTTGGGATGAAGGGGACATCAGCCCAGATGTGCGCCACCGCCGTCACCACAACAATAGCTGTGAGGAGGATGACGAAACCGAGGAGAAGATCGATCACAGCAAAAGTGTACACCTCTCCTTTGTAGCTTTTAGCTTGTTAGCTTCATTAGCTGCACTAGGGGATTGGATATTGGATCTGATACCTTATTACTTTTCTAATGAAGCTAACGAAGCTATAAGCTGAAAGCTACTTTCAGTACCACACTTCTTTAATCCCCAGAAAATACGAGATGCTGTTTGCACACAGGCTGAGCAGGGGGCCTATGACGAGGAGAAAGAGTATCCCAGGGACAGGAACCGTATACACAGGAATGAGGAAGAGAATGGATCCGATCATGTAGTCCGCTCCGTCCCAATACGGCAGCGCTTTGCCGGGCGCAATGTGCATGCGCCGCTTGATGAGGCTCTCCACGGCATCACCGACCAGTGCCCCGCACCCAATGAGGAAACCCACGAGAATGCTCTGCTGCAGAGTATCGTGCAGCATCGTGATCGATGAGAGGAACCTCACATCGCGCAAGGAGTACTGGAGCACACTCACGAGAACGCCAAAGAGCACTCCGAAGAGGAATCCACGATACGTTTTATGGGAGCCGAACCACTTCGCACACACTGGCGTATCCCACTGCTTGAGTATCGGCGCATGTTGCGCAAGCACCGGCGTGGAATTCGCAATGAACGCCGGAAGGAATACATACAGCAGTGTGATGAACTCTCTCATTCGTTCCCCGTAACAATCTGCGTGTGCCTCACCATGAACTGTACTGTGCCCACGATACCAATAATGAAGGCCATCAGCATGAGGAAGTTAGCCAGCTGGAACAGGAAATCCAGAAAGGCACCGGAAACAAGGCCTGCCTGCTCGTGGCGAAATACCAGCACAGCCAACGCAAGTGTGAGAGAGAGCATTTGGAAGAAAGTCTTTATTTTGCTCGCAAGATTCGCTTTGAGAATGATGCGCTGGCTTGCAGCATAATTCCGGTACGCATCGTTGAGAAGATCCCGCACCAGCATGAGCACAAACAACCACAGAGGAAAGAGGTCCAGCACAACGAGAGTAACAAAGGTGGGGAGAATCAGCAGTTTATCTGCCAACGGATCGAGGAAGGCCCCCAAGCCGGAAGTGCTCTGTGTCCGGCGGGCGACAACGCCATCGACAAAATCGGTGGAAGCTGCCAGCACAAAGAGAACAACCGCCCAGATGAACCGGCTGGGAACACTCTCAACAAGCAAAAGCGCTACCACAACGGCAGCAAGCAGAAACCGCAGGGATGTAATCTTATTGGGAAGCGTCACAAACAAACGCTATCCCAAAGCAAGGGCAAGTTCAATCTGCAGAAGGCAAAAGAAGTGGTACACTTTCAAAAGCACACTATGGAACTCAAAGGAAAACATGTGCTCATCACCGGCGCGAGCAGCGGGATTGGCTGCGCAATCGCCCATGCACTCATTGCGAAAGGCGCGGTCATCTCTGCAATGGACAGAAGACATATGGTGGAGAAGATCCCACACTGGACCTCCTACGACGTCGACATCACCAAGGGTAAGCAAATACAGGACGCTCTCTCCCGCATACGGGAACCCATCGACATTCTCATCAACAACGCCGGAGTCATGCGGCGCGGCAAGCTGCTTGAGAGCAGCGAGGAGGACTTCGATGTCCTCTTTGATGTGAACCTCAAAGGATCCTGGCTCGTGCTCAAACATGCCCAGCCGCTCCTCAGGCAGAACGCCACCATCGTACAGATGTCCTCACGGCACGCACTCAACCTGCCGGAAGACCCCGCACTCTACAGCCTCTGCAAGCGGGCAACCATGGATCTTGCAGATCTCATTGCCAAAACATATCCGCACTACACCGTCAAAATCCTGTGTCCGGGACCCGTAGACACTCCCCTGGCCCGCGAGGGAGTATCAGAGGAAGACCTCGCGAAGAAGAAGAAAATCATGTGCAGCCCGGAAGAAATTGCCAAACGCACCATCCAACTGCTGGAGTCCAGAACAAAATCCAGACTCATCTTCGACAGCAAGCACCACACCTACCTGCTGGAGTAACAGTAAAAGAAAGAGTAATAGGGATGAGAATATTAGGACACAGTTCCTTGGGCCTTGGTACCTTCCTAATACTCTAATCCCTCATCCCTATTACTCTTAAGCCAATACAATCCTCCCAGACACAACTGTGGATAGCTCCCTGCTGCTTTTCGCTGTCACATACTGCCCGCAGTTACTGCCAATTTGATTTTCCTCCAGTGCCCCGATGCTCACCAGGCTTTCAAATCCGCAGGACGCGAGAGCATCCACCAGTGGAGAGACAGAATGACCATCGTGAGGATCAAGCCGTGTGCGGAGGTTGTTTCCCTCTGCAGTCTGCGTGGGATTGAGCGGCGTGAGCTTGATAATGAACTTGGAGGGATCGAAATGGCTCCGGAGGACCGCAGGGTCGATGGGATACTCCTCCATGACGATGAAATTGAGGGTGATCTTCCTGTCTCCTGGTGCAAAGAACCGCTCTCCGAACGCTGCAATGTCTGCAAAGCCCATCTTGCGGATAGGGATGAGCTCATCACGCTTCTCCTCGTCCGTCGTGTGCACGGAGAACTGCATCTGGAACATGCCGTTGCCGTACAATCGCTCTTTAATATCTGTAAGACGATCGAGAAAACCATGGTCATGCTTCGGCCCGACGGTGGAGACGGAAGGAATGAGTCCCGGAGCACTGTACCGGGTGGGGAGTTCCTCGAGTACATCCAGCACTGCGGGACAGAACACCGGTTCCCCCATACGCGTGAACTGCACTTTGAATTTTTTTGCAGGGATGACTGCATTCGGATATCTCCGGAGCACCATGTGATCGATCTGCGCGAATAGTTGCTCCTTCGTGAGAACGCCGTGGCACTCGCGGCCTGCGTCGCACATCAGGCACTGCACAGGACAACCAATGAGGCAGGAAAGGACAAGCACCCATTTTTCCTCCCGCGTATGCGGAGGCTGTATGGATTCCACAAATTCGATGGTGTGGCCCCCAATGTCTGCTACATACACTTTGGCGAGATCGTCACTACCGAATTCCCGAATGACTTTCATACCCCTTCGCCCCGCGCACACGGGGCTACGGGGTACCCTCCTTCGCCTGCAGACTCCGGACGGGCAGGCAAGAGGAGGAAGCATCGTGTGTTCTGGAGTAGTCGCCTTTCTATTGCAACTTGGTCTCATACTGAGAGTGAGAGGAGAGGAAATGAGATATTTCCATCGCTGCGTGCAAAGCATCTCCCGTGGCTATGTGCACTTGCCGGTACGAACCGCTCCGGACATCCCCAACGAAATAGAGTCCTTTGCGGTCTTTGGCAGTGATGCGAGGGTAACGGGGTTCCCGGCCGGCTGCAATCAAAACATAGTCCGCCTGAAAACACTCAGAAAGACAGTGCACCTCAAGCTGACCCACCCCCAGAGAAATACGTGCAACAGGCATGTGTTCAACGATGTGGACCCCCTTTTTCTCTACACGCATCTTCAGCAGAGGCAGACAGGACACAGAATCCCGCATGACGATGGTTGGCACATACCCTCGTTCCGAAAGATTGAGCGCGTAATCGAATGCGGCATCCCCGCCCCCTATGACCAAAACAGCATGCTGCTGTCCATCCGCAGGCAAATCTGCCGCCTCGTAGAACAAGCGCGATCCGCAGCACTCTTCTTCCCCTTTAATCCCCGCTTTTTTCGGTGCAGTCCCCGTTGCAATCACGACAGTAGAACTGAAGTATGTATGTCCGGACGTGCGGACAGAGAACACCGCACCATCCTTCCCGATTTCCACCACCTCTTCCCGTATCGTGGGCACCTTATGCCTGCAGAGGTGGTCTTGGAAGGAGCAGATGAGCTCTCTGCCGGAGATACCATCCGGAAATCCCAGGTAGTTCTCCACGCAGTTCGCATTGCGCAGCAAGCCACCGATTTCTCCCTTCTCAAAGAGAACAACATGCAAACCAGATCTCTTCATCTGCAGAGCAGCAACGATTCCCGCGGGTCCTGCGCCAATGATGATGCTGTCATATATCATGCGCTGTGCAGTAACTCATCGGTGGTGAGAGGTGTTGCAAACCCGTACGAAAGATTGAGGAGGCTCCCAAGATGCATTTCCTCATTGAAAGCAGCAGTCGCATCCGGGGGGACAAAGACATCAAACCCGCAGGAAAACGCCTCGCGGGCAGCTGTCTCGCAGCAGAGATTAGTGAGCACCCCCGTGACCACAAGATTCCGGGTATCTCTGCTCTTCAAAAATTCCTCCAGAACAGTCCCATGGAAAGAGCTGTAGGAGGGCTTACGGAGAACAAGCTCGCCTGCCAGAGGCTGCAGTTCCTGCACGATGCCGCTCTCCGGAGTCCCCTCATACACCGTGCGTCCCCACCATCTCCCAATCGGATCCTCTTCACCTTCTTTCACAGCAAAATACGTGAAGATGACGGGGCGTCCTGCGCTGCGAAACAGCTGTACAAGCCTGGAAACGTTCGGGAGAATAGCCGGACTGCTCGGCACGAACGCATGAGAATCTTCGTCGAGGAAGTAGTGCTGCATATCCACCACGAGGAGTGCTGCTTGATGTAGGTGAAAAGCGTTTCTGCGCTTACAAACCTCCTGCAGCTTCTTCTTCCAGGAACGCACCTTCCCGGCGTCTTTCTCTCCTCTGTAGTAGAGCTGCTTCTGCATGGGAGAGAATTGTCGTCTCCATCCCAAAGTCTTTCAAGCATTTAAACTCGGAGTTCGCTATGGTATACACCATGGAATTCTCCGTAGCTCTGGATGTCTTCGAGCAGTATCCCGATCTTGCGATCGGCGTCATCATTGCCACAGGGATAGAGAACACGGCAGCAAATCCGGAAATCGCAGAGTGTCTGCGCCGGGCGGAGGAACAGGTGCGTACCACTCTTGATGCTGAAAATTCCAGAGAGCATCCGCACATCGCAGCGCTGCAGGCAGTGCACAGGTCGTTTGGCAGTAACCCAAACAAATTTCCCCCTTCCGCGCAGGCACTGGTGAAACGGGTGCTCAAAGGAGGAGCACTCCCCAGCATCAACCCGCTCGTCGATATCTATAACATCATCTCTCTCAGGTACATTGTCTGCGCTGGCGCAGAGGACATTGATGCGTGTGAGGGAGACATCCGTCTGGCATTCGCGGAGGGGACGGAGTCTTTCCTGCCGCTCGGCGAAAATATAGAAGATCCGCCAACAAAAGGAGAACTCGTGTACAAGGATGATAAAGGCGTGATCTGCCGCAAACTCAACTGGCGCGAGGGAGACAGGACGAAGATTACCGACAGTACGAAGCAGGCAGTGGTGGTGATTGAGGGGTTTGCACCCTTCTCCCAAGAAGACCTAAGGAAAGCAACGGACGAACTCGCAGGAATGCTGCTGCAATTCTGTCATGCCGAGACGAGACAAGAGATACTCACAGGAGAGCACACATCCTGCACGGTGCGGTAATCACACAGAAAAATTACTCACGACAGGTGAATCCAAAGCGCCCCTCCAGACGGGTGTTAACGCGCCCGAGCATTTTCCCGTTCCCCTGGAACCAGCGCATGACACGCCCGCAGGTACGAACCTTAAAGTTCTCCGTGACCTGCTCACGCACGGCAGCAGGCTTGAGAGAGCTGGTAGACTGCGGAACCCCATACTGCTGCAGGCGGTTCTGCAGGCGCACCTCCCGCTCCGACGGCGTGGAGGTTTTACGCTGCACTGAACGTGGCTGCACCTTCGTGACACCGTAATCCACCTTTACCACCGGCTCATCACTCTCCGGTGCAGAGGACTTCAGTGCTGCAGCCTGGCGCGCGCGCATAAGCGCGAGACGTGCAGCCTTTCCTCCGGCACCATGGCTCCCCGTCCCTGTGGCCGGAGAAGATCCCACTGTCAGGTCAGCCGTGTCACTGTTGGTCAGGGCATCCTGTGCATCGGTGAAGGTGGCAGTAATGATCTCGCTGGTATCCGCTTCCAGCGTGCCATTGCTGGCAGTCGGAGAGATTTGTGACGTTGCAATGGAACCCACAAAGATGGCGGATGTGTCATTCGTTTCCTGCAGCGTGACTGCCTCAGAGTCGCCGTTGCCAAGTTCCACCGTAATGGATACGGTGTCTTGCGCCGTACCATTGATGTTTTCATCCTGTTCCGTGAGGCTGAAGTACACAGTTGCCCCAACGGGGAAGCCGGCCTGCTGGGAAACATACGTGCCATCGCTGATGATCATGTTCGTCGCAGTGTGCGATATCTTCCCCGTTCCCTCGTTGATGGTCCCATAGTTCACGATGGAAGCGCCTGTCGCAGAGAGCGTGTAGATCCCGATCGCGAAGGTGGAACCTGTATTCACCTGAAGAATGCCTCTCACGGCCTGATTGGAACCGATGGTGGTACTGGTAGTCGAGGCGATAGTGACATTCTTGAAGGCTCCTGAAGCGGTGGAACCAATCGTGGAAGTCTGCGTGCCACCATCAAAGACGACAGTCCCCGTGGAACTGAACACAGTAGAAGCACCGGTAATGGAGATGCTCCCCGAGAGAGTGAATGTCCCCTGCAATCCCCGCACGGTCCCGCCCGTCTGCGTGAAGTTCCCGGACGTGGAAACGGCAGCCGTCCCCGCAACGAACGTACCTCCTCCGATGCTGATGCCCGTCGAACCCGCGTACAAACTCCCCGTTCCAAGCAGAAGGGAACCTGCCCACGCTGTGCTGAATCGGAGACCTCCGACAGACACTGCACTGCGAATTTGCACCGTGGTGCCGCTTGTACTGAAGATCGCGGTATCCGATGCCCCAGGAACACTTGCACCAGTCGCCCCTTTCGGGAGGGCGGACCAGTTAGTCGTATCCTCCCAGCGGTCACCTGTCCCCCCCCAGTACCGGTCGGCCGCATGCGCACTCGCCGTGAAGAGAAAGAACCCCGCAACCACAAGGAACACCACACTGCCGGTCCTCAGGTGAAACAAAGTGAACATATACATTGGAGAAAAATCAGGAGTGCAGTTTAGCAGATAGATTGCGATGGGCACCCACAACACCACTTGCATATAAAGAGAGAGATTGCATACATTCAAAAAAAAGAAACTCTATTCCCCGCCAGAAAGCGTATGATGAATTTTACCCTCCCCCACTCCACCCATGGAAGTCTCTGTCTTCTTCGCACAGCTGCTCGCGCTCATCTGCCTGGTGACAGGAATCGGCATGCTCGCAGACAAAGAACGATTCCGCGCTCTCTACGACGAGATGATGAGGAGCGCTCCCATCATGTACCTGATGGGCACGTGTTCGCTGCTCCTCGGCTACCTCATTGTCTCCTTCCACAACATATGGGTAAATAATTGGACGGTTCTCATCACCGTCATCGGATGGATCGCGCTTGCCAAAGGAGTCGTCATTATCGTTGCACCGAACCTCGTGCTCAACCGCGCCCGGTTCTGGCTCACGCGCATGCAGCTCGCCGGAGCTGCGATATTCGTCCTCGGCCTCGTGCTCGGATACTTCGGATTTTTGGCTTAAAGAAGCCTTTTTCAACGATAGGAACCTCTTCCGATACCACTGCGGATAGCTTCCCGGCAGAGACCGCTCTAGAGTCTATTTATGACACAGCTGAGAGAATCAGTTGCAGCAGCACTCGAAGCGAAGGTGAAAGCTGCATTCGCCCAGGGAGAAACGGAATCCGGAAGTGCCAAACAATATGATCGTATCACTGTGAGAAATTTATCAATCAACCCAAGAGAAGTTGGCCGCCGGATCGTGGGTATCATTGACAGTATTCCTGGCACTGCTCTCGCAACACCACTCCAGATGCAGGCTGCAAACGATGATCACCTGGAAATCACCGGAGTCATCAGTGACCACGCGAAAGAAAACGCAACAGTCACCATCATCACCATCTCGTACTGGGTGAGAGACGGAGTGGGAGACCTGAAAATCTCGCTCCTGTGGACTCCGAAGGAACACAAGACATCCCCTGTTGATCTGGAACAACCTCCGCCCGGGGAAACGACAGGAACCATGCCCAAGAGCCGCGCTGCAATCTGCTTCCCTCAGATATTGCCGCGCAGCTCTCCACGCTCGCCCTACTCAAGAGGACACGCGTGAGAACCGTGCAGAGGCAGCAGGAATCTGCCTCTCTCTCAGCATGGCAAAGAGCACAGGGAGCACCACAAGCGCCAGGAACACGGATGTCGTGAGACCGACGGCAACCACGAGTGCCAGAGGACGCTGCACATCGGCACCGGGCCCCGTAGAAACGAGCAGAGGCACCAGACCGAAGACGGAAGCCATGGCTGTCATGAGGATCGGCCGGAGCCGCCTTGTGGCACCGCCGAGCACCGCCTCACGGATGCCTTCCCGCGTGATAGGCCGCTGTTCAACATGTTCTGCGTACTCCCCTTCGATGAGCGGAAGCCCGAACTGTTCCCGGAACGCGTTCTCCAGGTAGGCAATGATAACTGCACCTGTCTCGACGGCATTGCCGAAGAGCGAGATGAAGCCGACCCAGACCGCTACGGAAAAGTTGTAGCGGGCGAGGAAGAGTGTAAGTACACCGCCCACAAGCCCGAGAGGAATGGTGAGCATGACCATGCCGGAGAGCAGGAAATCCTTGTAGGTGAGATACAGCAGGACAAACATGAGGAGAATCGCAAGCGGGATCACGATGAGCAGACGCTGCTTCGCCCGCTGCTGGTTCTCGTACTGCCCCGACCAGGAGTACCGGTACCCCACAGGGAGCTTAAGCTCCTTCTGCAACACCTGATCCGCCTCCTTCACGAAGGACCCGATGTCTCTCCCGCGGACATTCGACTGCACGATCGCTTGCAGCACGCCGTTCTCGCTGTTGATCATCGCAGGCCCGTTGATGAGCGCGATGCGGGCGATGCTGCCAAGGAGCACCTGTGTGCCGTTCATGCCCTGAATGGGCAGTGATTTGATATCTTCGATGTCCTGCCGGTAGGCCTGCTTGAGCCGGATCTGGACGTCGTACTTCTCGCGCCCCTCGATCGTCCGGGTGACGACCTCACCCCCCACTCCGGCAGCGATCGTCTCCAGTGCTTCACCTTTGGAAACGCCGTGCTGGGCAAGCAGGGCGTCATCGAGGTCGATATCGAGATACCTGAGCCCCGTCGAGCGGATCGCCACGGTATCCGCGGCACCCGGAACTCCGTTGAGCAGGGCTTCGACTTCTATGGCCAGTTCTTCCAGTTTCACGGGATCGTCTCCGAAAATCTTCACGCCGAGTGCGGTCCGTATGCCGGTGGAAAGCATGTCGATGCGCCCGATGATGGGCTGCGTGAAACTATTCCAGAGATTGTCAAACTTGATCGCTCTGTTCATTTCCGCGACGAGTTTCTCCTTCGTCATTCCTTTCCGCCACTCGCTCCGGGGTTTGAGCGTGATGAACGTCTCGAACATCGCGAGCGGAGAGGGATCGGTGGCGGTATCGGAGCGCCCTGCCTTCCCTGTGACCTGCGCCACCTCAGGAAATTGCGCGATGATCCTGTTGGTAGCAAGCAGAAGCTCCTGTGCCCTCTCTTCAGAGACATCGGGCACTGCAATGGGCATGTACCAGACCGAACCTTCATCCAGCGGAGGCATGAATTCCGACCCGATGCGCAGAGCAGCGAGGATCCCGATGAGTCCGAGCGTTCCTGCGACGGTGAGGACAGTCCGGCGATGGTCGAGCGACCAGGTGAGAAGCGGCCGGTAGTACCGCTGGAGGAAACGGACGAGGGGGATCTGTTCGTCCGGCCGCAGCGACCCCTTGAGAAAGAACATGCAGAGAATCGGCACGAGGAACACGGCGGCAAGGAGCGCACCCGCCATGCCGAAGACATTCGTGAACGCCAGCGGGGAGAAGAGTTTCCCTTCTATGCCCGTGAGCGCGAAGATCGGCGCGAAGGACAGAATAATGATGATCATGGCCGGGATAATGGGCTTGGCGACTTCGAGGGTCGCTTCGATGACCGTGGTCATCCGTTCGCTCTCCGAGCGCGGCGGACGCCGCATGAGCCTGGCGAAGGCGTTCTCGCAAATGACGATATCGGCGTCCACCATCGCCCCGATGGCGATGATGATGCCGCCGAGGCTCATGATGTTGCTGGGAACGCCGGCGAGCGCCATGAAGATGAAGGTGATGAGAACACCGACGGTGAGACCGATGGTGATGATGAGCGTGCTGCGGACATGCCACAGGAAGAGCCCGAGGACGATGGCAGTGATGATAATCTCCTCCAAGAGCGCTTCACTGACAGTCGCTATCGCCCCCCGTATGAGTCCTGTCCGGTCATAGAAAGGCCGGATGGTCACCCCTTCGGGAAGGCTGGACTGCAGTTCTTCTATCTTCTGCTTCACCTGCCCAATGACTTCGAGAGGATTCCCTCCGTACCGCATGACGACGACACCCCCCACCTTCTCCTCCTCGTGATCGGCAAGAATCGCACGGCGAAAGAGTCCGGAGACCTCCACTTCGCCGACATCCGTGATGGTAAGCGGCATGCCGTTCATCTTCATACCAATGACGGTGTTCGCTATGTCCTCCGGGCTCTGGAAGAAACCAACACCCTGGATGGCCACTTCGCGGCCGCCGGTATCCACGACTTTCCCGGATACGTTGTTGTTCGCCATGCGTACCTCCTCCATCACCTGTGCAATACTCACGCCGAACTGCTGGAGTTTCTGAGGATCAAGCGTGACCTGATAGGCTTTCTTGTAGCCTCCGACGGAGGCGACTTCCGCGACACCCGGGATGCCCTGTAGGGCGTACCGCACGACGAAATCCTGCAGAGACCGCAGTTCCGTGAGGCTGTGACGGTCGCTCTCGAGCGTGTAGAGGAACACGTGCCCGACGCCGGTGGCATCGGGTCCGAGCACAGTCATGACACCGGCCGGCAGCTGTGATCGGACAAGGTTTAAGCGCTCGGACACACGGTCACGCGCGAAGTAGATGCCCACGTCATCTTCAAAGATCACCGTGACCATTGAAACGCCGAGCATGGAGATTGCGCGGATGTTCTTCACACCGGCCAGACCCTGCATGCTCACCACGATCGGATACGTGATCTGGTCCTCGATATTCTTCGGGTTCTGGCCCATCCATTCCGTCATGACAATCACCTGATTCTCCGAGAGATCGGGGATGGCATCTACGGGAGTCCGTACCATCGCAATGATGCCGATGATGGCAATGCCCCCGAAGACAAGGAGTGTCAGGTACCTGTTCCTGAGGACCTTGGCGATAAGTGCGTTGATCATAGTTCTTGCTGGGAATCATCTGTAGGTTCTGCAACCGGAGGCAGTGCAAGAAAATCCGGCGGATCGAGAATGATCTTGGATTCCTCCGAAATGTTCCCCGTCACCTCCGCAAACTCCCCCTCCTCCGAACGGACAGTCACACGCACTTTCTCAGGCAACAGAGTCTCCGGATGCATCAGCCACACGAAATTCATGTCGCCCTCCCTTTTTACAGCATAGGAGGGTACACGGAAGAGCGGCGTGGAACGATCCACGATGCGGATACGGACACTTGTGTTATGGGGAAGCTTGAGTGAGTCATCCAGCTTCGCCTGCACGGTGACAGTGTGCGTTTCAGTGTCCACCTGCGGACTGATGCGTGTGACCTCCGCCTGGTATGCCTCTTCCTCCTCTTCAGGAAGGAAGAACACCACCATGTCACCGAGGGAGACGGCTGAACGAAGAATCTCCGGGAGCCCGAACTGGATTTCGCGCTTGGCCTTCTTGGCAAGAGTCGTGGGGACATCCGTCAGCTCAAACGCAGGCATGGAAGGCATCACAATCTGCCCGACAGTGACAAAACGCTTTGAAACGGTGCCGGAGAAAGGCGACCGGATCTGCCTGTGGCCGCTCTCCGCATACTGAAGGCGCAATTGGGCATCTGCAACACCAACCATCTGCTTGTACTGTTCCACAGTCATCGACTGGTCTGCCTCCTCCACGAAGTACTTGTTCCGCATGGTCAGAAGTTCTGACTCCTTCATTCTCACCTCATTGCTCTTTATGCCATCTGTCTTGCCGGTCCGGTACGCACGGTACACATCCGGCTCGGAAGCAATGAGCATGTCGAATGCAATCACCGCATCCTGGAGTTTCTCTTTCATTTCCAGAATGTCCTCCTGCGCGGAAAGAACCATGGTAATGAGGTCTGCCAGTTCCTCCTGCGTATAGAACCCCGTCTGCTCAGTTGGAACGGACGGTGTTGCACTGAGGAGACTCACAGCGCGGGAAAGTACCCTGTCAGTCAGCAGAAGAAGCTCCTCGAGCGCCTCGCGCTTCTTTGTATCCTTCACGGAGAGAAATTCTTTCTCCGCCCGGGAGAGCTGGATAAACAGAGGTTCCATGTCATACCGCTCCTGACGGTTGAGCAGACCCAGCTGATCCATCATGTGGCGCTCCTGAATGTCCACTCCCGGCCGCGAGTTCGTCCCTGTCAGGATCTGCTCGGTAACCTGCTTTGCCATGCGGACTGTCGTGAACGCCTGCTCTGTCATCTGGCGGATATCCGCTTCTTTGTCAGCAAACTCATTGAGCAGTGCCTGTTGCTCTCGCTGCGTGACGAGCAGTTCCGTCTCCATCTCCTGGATCTCCTGCCTGGCGCTGATGAGTGTTTCGTCCGCCACAACCTGCGACTTGCGAAATTCCGCTTCCGCCTGCGATTTCATAGCATTCTTTTCGCCGATCATCGCCGCGCTCTGTCCTTCCACACCCTGCGGAAGGAGCAGAGCAACCACCTGGTCCTTGCGTACTTTGTCGCCGATGTCCACGAGAACATCTTCCACAATGCCATCCCTCCGGGAATAGATGTTGGCTGTCTCGTGCGAGAGGACTGTTCCGATGAGGATGGTGGAGGAGGAATTGCTCAGGAGCACTGGCTGCACTGTATGTATTGCAGATACTTCCAATGTATCCGCGCCTGCCTCCACAAGCATGGGAGGAGTCTCAAGGCCCCCGGAACTCGCAAATGCGAGATAGCCGCTCCCGGAGACAGCGAGAACAGCCAGAACCCCACCAATGACCTTCGTCCTGTGGGATAACCTGCCGATGATGATGAATACTTTTTTCATGATAAAAAGAAGAAAATTACTGCATGTTCCCGTGGTCCATCTGCATGCCATCCCCCACCATTGTCTTCATGTGGTCTTCGAACTTCATATTCATGCGGGCGGCAGCGGCCTTCTCTTCACGGTAGCGCTGGACAGTCATGCCGTACTGGGCAGCCTGCTCGGCCTCTGAAAGGGGCTTCTCGGACGCACATCCCGCGAGGGCAACAACGGATAGAACGAGAACGGTAGAAACAAGTTTTCTCATAATAAAAATGGGAAAAAGAAAAAAAAGTGAGAACGAAGTGCAAAAAGCACCTCGTAACTTACTTACGATGAAAAACTTACGTTCTCAGCACCACCGTGCCAACGAGCAGATTGCCCGGTAACGGTGGCCCCGCATTGGAAAGGAAATCTCCCCTCTGATAGAATGACTGGGAGGAGAGTGGACTGATGTCAGAGGAGATAACTGCCGCCTGCAACGTTCCTGAGGAGACAGAAACAGCCGTGGCAGACGCAAACGCCAGCTCTTCTCCCCTCTGCTCACACATCTCACAGTCCATATCTTTACTCTCCTCACCATGATGCATGGCCTGCGCCATCATCTGCATTCCGTCATCCTCCATGAACATGGGACTCATGTTCATGGGACAAATGCTCACACAGACGGTGGCGAGACTGAAGCCGACAAGTGTAAGGGAAGCTGGATACATAGTGCTAACGGCTTGTAACGTTACAGGCACGCATGATTTCCTCTGCAAAAAGTTCTTTGGACTTTCTGTCCCCCCTCCTCAGTTTCTTCTCGCTGCAGGTAACAAGATGGCTCTCCAGCACATAGTGGTTCGTCTTCTTAAGCAACCCCAGTGCAGCATTCACCTGCTGGGCTATATCCATGCAGTATTTGCCCTGCTCGATCATTTTGAGGACACGCTCGATCTGCCCGCTGACCTTCCTGAGGTTGGTGACAGCCTTGCTTTTGTAGGGGTCGATCATTAGAGGGGGTGGATAACCATGACCTATGGTACAGGTTCTTCGCAGGGTTGGCAAGAAGTATTCTAAGGGAAAAAACAAACACTGAGAAGATACTAAAAACGAGCACAGTGGCTGCTCGTACACATAGACCTGCATTCCTGAGGATTTCACAAGAGATCAGGAGCCAGAGTTCACATAGCGTGAACTCAGCGTCGAGGTTCTCAACACACTGTGCAGCTTGATACTCCTCTACCCCCCTCTGATACACTGTCACCAATGCAACGACTCCGCATCGTCATAGCATCAGCAATCCTCTTCGGCTTCGGCCTCCCCCACTGTGGCGCCGGAGAATTCCTAGTAACAAAGGCAACCGCTGCTTCCCCCTCCATTGAACATCACCACGGAACTGAATACGATGCCGGCTATCAATCAATGCACCACAGAAATCATGATTGTTGCGATGGATGTATAACATGTGAGAAGGATACGGAGTATGTGCCCAACAGCAAAATGCTGGAACCTATCGAAGGTGCATCCGCAAGAGCACAAGAGAATGAGCCTTTTCCGGAGAAGGAGAATGCTGGAAACAATTTTTTATCTGCAACCGGAAACCCACTGTATGCACTTGCTCGTGAAAATTCACACTCGATAGTGAAACTGGAGTGAAACAGGGAAGATAACAGAATACCTTTATTCTTTCCTGTTTTACTATGACAGTACATACTCCCCGTCAATTGTGGTTCGGTGTATCTCTTGCACTCATGGGTGTCATTATTGGATATGGCATCGCCGTTGGTACCAATGGAGGAACGAAGACCGAGACAAATCAGCCACCACAGGTCGCACAGAAACAGCAGGCTCAGCCGACACCAGCCCCATCTCCCTCGGCTCCTGCAGCGCAGAACGTGCCACCAGTCGACCCGGAAAAAGACCATATTCGCGGTAATCCGGATGCGACAATCGCCGTCATCGAGTACTCGGACTTCGAGTGCCCATTCTGTAAGCGCCACCATCCAACAATGAGCCAGATTGTGGAAGAGTACGACGGAAAAGTCAGCTGGGTGTACCGCCACTTCCCGCTGAGCTTCCACCCCAACGCACAACCATCCGCTGAAGCAGCGGAATGCGCCAATGACCAGGGCGGGAACAATGCATTCTGGCAATACACGGATCTGCTCTTTGAAAGAGGCGCGGATAAGAATAATTTGATCTCCTATGCAGAAGAACTTGGTCTTGATACCAATGCATTCGAATCATGCCTCAATAGCGGGAAATATACCCGCCATGTAAATGAAGATACGGCAGGAGGCTCAGCCGCAGGTATCAGCGGAACTCCCGGCAACATCATCTACAACCTTCAAACGAAAGAGGCCCGTCTCCTTTCCGGAGCACAACCGTTCGAAAACTTCAAAACTGTCATCGATGAAATGCTCGTTGAAAAAGCGAAGGCAAAAGAGGCAAATATTCCTTCCAATGCAGACCGGACGCAGATGGTACATGTTTCCAATTGGTCGTTCACGCCGGAGACAATAACAGCGAAAGAGGGGGAGAAACTCTCATTACATTTCATGGGAATTGAAGGAAATCACGGTTTTGCCATTCCCGCGCTTGGGATCAGCGCCTCCATACCGCAGGGAGAAAGCACCGTCGTTGCCATACCAACCGATACGCCCGGAACGTACGAATTCTTCTGCAATGTTCCTTGTGGCGATGGCCACAAAGATATGAAAGGAACGCTCACTATTCTCTAATTTTCCCCTCTCTACACTATGGAGAATCTTCTTTCTCTCATCGGAAAACGCGGGGTCGTTCTCACCCTTGCGATCATAGGAGCAACCGCCGGTTACTGGATTGGCCTGTCGCCGGAAGCGGCTGCCAGCAGCGCTTCAAAGCAGGTATGCCCGAATTCCGCCTCATGCAATGGCGGTAACTGCACAAGCAAAGAAGCCTGTCGTAAGACCGGATGCGGATGTGGCTGCCAGAATACCGATGCAAATCGCCCAAAAAAGTAATTATGGACACCTCCTTCCTCAGGGCAGGCCGGTTCTGGATAGCGACAACCCTATCGTCTGCTGCCACCGGCCTGCTCTTCAGCTGGCTGCTTGGGCTCCTCAGTCCCTTCGGATTTACAGGTCCTCCCCGCCCACAGCCGACCAACATTGAATTGCTCTCCTCAGTTCTGACTGCTGCACTTTTTTCTGTCTGCATCGGATTGATTGTCTGGCAAAGAAAGTACGGCTCCTGTCCCATGGGTTCCAAGAGAGCAACCGGAATAGCAGGCACACTTGGGACTACTGCTCTCTTCTGCCCCATCTGCATTATTCTCCCTGCCGGAGTAGCAGGATTTTCCTTAAGTTTAAGTTTCTTAACCCCATATCTCCCGCTACTGCGTACTATTGTTCTTCTCATGCTCGTAATGAATCTTTCGGTTCTGCTGCCGCGCAAGAGCTGAATTTGGCTGTATTTCATCCCACCTTTTCATCTATGCGAAACCACTGCCTTACGCTTGTATTCTGTACACTGATACTGGCAGGTTGTGTGAAGGGCACGGAACTGCCGGAAACATCGAGCCGCTCCGCACACCCCGGGAGCAACCCAAACGCATCTGTGACAGTCGTTGAGTACGCAGATTTGCAGTGTCCTGCGTGCAGGGCAACCAATGAGCGGGTGGTGAAACCGCTGCTGTCTCAGTACGGAGACCGCATACGCTATGAATACAGACACTTTCCACTCAGTTCTATACACCAATATGCGTTTCCGGCTGCGGAGGCGGCCGAATGCGCCGCGGACCAGGGCAGATTCTGGGAATTCATAGAGAAGGCGTACGAACGCCAGGACGAGCTGGATGAAAGTGCACTCTCTGACTGGGCTGCATCACTGGACATAGATATGGATCTCTTCCGGCAATGTGTACAATCGAGAACGAAAAGACAAATCGTACTGAACGATTACAAAGAAGGGAGAAAAGCCGGAGTGAAAGGCACGCCGTCATTCTTCGTGAATGGGGAGAAAGTGCCTCACGACCTCAATTCCCTCGGCTCAGCCATCAACCAGCTGACGAACCCCCCGGTCCCGCTCTAGGACAATAGGTACTGCCGCAGGAAAACGCGAAAAAGCTGTGATTGCTTGACGGAGCACAGCAATGAAGAGTAAGGTACCAGTACCCAGTACTACTATATCCCCCTTTACTGCCATGCTACCAGACCAGAAAACAAAGGCACTCGCAGCGTTGAAACGCCTCGATGGCCTGAGTATGAAAGTCCGTCAGATGATCGAGGGGGACGAATACTGCGCGGAAATACTGCGGAACGTCCTTGCTATGAAGGGGCACCTTGATCATGTGCAGGCACGCATCCTCGAAAGCCACATGAAGACATGCGCACCAAAGAGGCTCCTAGCGGAGAAAGACAAAGATGCGTTTGTGGAAGAGTTGCTCAAGGTCTTTGGCCTTTCAACCCGTTAATCGTCTTCTATCCCCCTTTCCCCATGCATACATCCTCGCTCACATCGGAAACCCACTGGAGAAGTGTGACATTCGCGTTCATCTGTATCGCTGCACTCGCGATCCTTGCCGGATGCAGCAAAAGTGAAGCATCGCAGGCAGCCTCCATGCGGAACACAGGCAGTAACGGATACGTGACTATCCTGCAAAACAACGTTGAGGTAGGAACAATAGAAATGAGGAAGGGAAAGATGGATGTCCCTTTCACATTCCGCAATGACGGCAATGAACCTGTTGCCCTCCTCGAAGGGATGACAAGCTGCATGTGCACTACCGCAGCGGTGAAAGGTAACGCAGGGACATCTCAGCGCATTACCATGCGCGGGCACGGTCCAACTGCCCGTGTAAACCAAGTGCTGGAGCCGGGCGAAGAAGCGGAGCTCATCGCCACATTCGACCCGAACGCCCACGGCCCACAGGGGACTGGCCCCATCATGCGAGATGTGACCCTCACTACTAATGCAACGCGCACACCGAAAGTGACTTTCCGCTTCAGCGGTACCGTCGTTCCATAATGCTCACATGATCCGGTTCATAAGACACCACAGCGCATCCATTGCCGCATTGATTCTCGCTATCATTGCGATTGGTAGTATTGCCTCTGCTTACATGAAAACAGAAATAGAGCGCGAAGAGCGCGAAATTCTGCGCACTAGCGGCAGAGCGCCAGCTGCCGTGCTGAACGTGACGGAATTCGACTGGGGGGAGATAAGCCGTACACAGATCGCACAGCAGGATTTTCTCATCAGCAACCGGGGCAATGCGGATCTCACTATCTCAACAATCGCCACATCGTGCGGCTGCACAACGGCACAGCTCCGTCTGGACGGAAATGCCGCGGAACTCCCCGCGATTCTCCCTCCCAACCGCCAGGGGGTCATTCACATCGAATTCGACCCGGATGCCCACGATGCGCGCGGAGACACTGAGCGCGCAGTACGTATAGAAACAAATGATCCTGACCAGCCTTTCCTTGTCATCAACCTGCACGCCTATGTCCGATAAGATCACATTCTCGCTCATAACCATGAACGGATTGATCGACGCGATCAATCCGTGCGCCATTGGCGTGCTCGCGGCGAGCGTCGCTATCCTCTTCTCACTGGGTAATTACCGGGCACACATCCTCCGGTTCGGCTCCTTCTATATCCTTGCAACCTACGTCACGTACCTCCTCATCGGTCTGGGAATCCTCAAAGCCGTCCACCTCTTCAACATCCATAACTTCTTCGGGTGGGCATCGGCCATCGCGCTCATCTTCATGGGATTTTGGCATCTGAGAGGGTCTGCCTGCATCATCCCAAAAAAGACGCCGAAAGAGGCGACCATCGCCGCAGGAATCGTGTTCGGCTTCCTCGTCGGGATCTGCGAATTCCCCTGCTCGGGAGGCATCTACCTCGCAACAGTGGGTCTCCTCGGCATTGAAGAAACATTCTGGTCAGGGCTGCTCTACCTCCTGTGGTACAACCTCATGTTCGTGCTCCCGCTCATTCTCCTTTTCATCTTTGCCTACAACCTGACTGCTGCCCGCACAATCTCACACATCGTCGGTGCTTTTGGTACTAAAGCTCGCTACGTCAGCTGCGCCGCAATGATCATCATCGGCGTTTTACTCCTTACATGGCTCATGTTCCGATAACACTATGCGAACCTCAACGATGATCATTGGTACATTGACAGCATTCCTCCTCACAGGATGCACCCTACAGGAGCCAAAGGAAGAAACGACGCAACAGACACCACCAATCAGAGAGGCAGGAATCCTGTTCACGGAGACAGCATTCGACTTCGGCACCATCAAGCAGTCTGGCGGGAAGGTATCGCATGACTTCGCATTCACCTATGCCGGGGATGCACCAATCGTCATCACTGCCATCCCCACGAGCTGCGCTTGTGCAAGCGCGGAGGTGGACCGGAGGGAGCTTGAGTCCGGAGACAGCGGAGTGCTCACTGTCACATTCAATCCCAATCTCCACGAAGAACCGGAAGGACGTTTTTACAAGTCCGTTACAATGCTGACCAAGCCTCCCCTTCCATCACAACCGGAAGTGAAAATCTGGGCAGAGATAGACCTCGATCTCGGTCCGGAAGCTTTCGAGCTCAAAGATGAACATGCACATACCAGTGATGAACCGGAAAACCACCAGTAGTAACTTTTATTCTCTCCCTCCTCTCTCTCTATGATGGACATGATGAACACCACCGGCATGCCAGCCGCAGCAGCGGTAAATACTAGTGGTATCCTCTGGCTTGAACTTCACTGTTTTCTCGGTGTTTTTGCTATTGCCGGCTTCATCCTCTTTGTTACCTGGGCGATAAAAAATCTCTCCGGCAGTACCCTGAAATCGCTTGCCATCTGGCTGCTTGCTCTCGGCATTGCAGGATCCTTCCTCACCGCCATTCCTGCAATGGCAGCATTCCGGACTATGGTGAACACGTGGCGCGGCGGGCAGTACGAATGCCCGATGATGAACATGCCCATGATGGAAGACATGATGAATATGATGATGGACTCAGGAAGCTCATCGCAGGCTGAGCACCACCCTGAGGAAGGCAGCGAAAGTACAAGCAGCGCCATGGAAATGGATGACTCACGCCAGATGAACCTGTAACCCTCCTGCCCCTTCCCCTCTTTCTACCATGAAATCTTCTACACCCTACAGCTTCGAAACCATTCTCGAACTCCCGTTGCCCGAAGCGCGGGAAAAAGTGCTTTCCGCACTCAAAGAAGAGCAATTCGGCCTCATTTCTGAGATCGACATCGCAGCCAAGCTCAGAGAGAAGCTTGGAATCGAGCAGCCTCCGCATGTCATCCTCGGCGCATGTAATCCAAAGCTCGCGTACCAGGCACTCGCAGAGAATCCGGACGTCGCACTTGCACTTCCCTGTAACGTCGTCCTGCGGGAACAGAATGGGAAGACGATGGTGTCTGCCTTGCTCCCCTCCGTCGCCCTCAAGCCTTTCAAGGGACTCAAAGTGCAGGAATCATCCTGCACTGCCGAAAAGAAACTCTCGCGGGTTTTTGACGCTCTCACAACCGGCATCAACTGCCACTAACTACCCCCTTCACACTATGTCCAAACCACTCCTGATCACCCTGGCAATCATCATCGGCATCCTGGGCCTCGGATTCACGTTCCAGTGGCCTGCCGTCACACAAGGCTGGCCGTTTCTCTTGTTCCTCCTCTGTCCGCTCATGCATCTCTTCATGGGACATGACCATAGCGGAGGCAGTCACGAGGAACAGCATCATGCCTCCAGCACGCAAAAGAAAGACGGAGGCAACTGTCATTAATTCCTTCCCCTCACCCATCATGGTTCAACCAGAATCACCACAAGTGTCTCACTACTCCCTACCGCAATGGTCAAAAGCATTCGCGCTCCTCGCCGGAATCTTCTTCGTCATCTGCATCTTGTGGAGCGCTCTCATTACTGACCCAGCCCTCCAGAGACTTCACATGGACCTGCTGCGCATTTCCCTGCCGGGATTCTCCGGGATGGACGCAATGAGTATCATTATCGGCCTCATCGAGAGCATTGTCTCTGGCCTCATTGTCGGAGCCGCCATTGCCTCCAGTTTGAATATCTTTGCACAGAAGTGACATGGAATTTCTTCTCTCCCCCTGGTTCAGCAGCTTAGAAGAATATCTCAAGAAAGTCCCCAGACGCTTTATCCCCAACATTCCCCCATTCCAAGCATGAGCAACCGCATTACACTCACCGTGAACGGCATGGGCTCCGACCACTGCGCAGGAGTCGTGAAGAAAGTCATTGAATCGTTCAGGAGCGTACAGGAAGCGCAGACAAGCTTCGCGAACAGGGAAGCAACGATCACCTTCAAAAACAATGACGCTGAACTCGGCGAGATTCTGAAAGCCATTCGAAATGCCGGATATGAGCCCTCGGTGATCTCCGGGGTAGAGACTACCGATCAAGATGCTGATGACCAGCGCTCCCTCGCACTCCTCAGGAACAAGGTGACGGTGGGCGGCATCCTTTCCGTCATCATCCTCGGCATCGTCTACGCGCCGTTCTCCGGCATGGAAATACCGGCGAACGTCTCGAATGTGCTCCAGCTGATCTTCACGCTCCCCATCCTCTTCTGGACGGGAGGGAAGATTTTCTCGGGAGCGTACGCGAAAGCGATGCGGAAGATCGTCGACATGGATACCCTCATCGCTCTGGGAACGGGGGCGGCATTCCTTTATTCGCTGGTTGCAACATTCACACCGGACATCCTCTCTAGGAGCGGCATCGTCCCCGACGTCTACTACGACACCGCCGCCGTCATTATCACGCTCATCCTCCTCGGGAAGTACCTGGAGGAGCGGGCGAAGAAGGGAACGTCGGAAGCCATCCGAAAGCTCCTCGGCCTCCAGCCAAAGACTGCCCGCATCATCCGAGGGGGAAAGGAAACGGACATTCCCATTGCGGAGGTGCAGGCCGGAGACGTACTCCTCGTCCGTCCGGGGGAGAAAATCCCCGTCGATGGTACAGTGATGGATGGATCTTCTGCTGTGAATGAATCCATGGTCACAGGGGAGAGTATCCCCGTTTCCAAGCATCCGGGAGACAGCGTCATCGGCGCGACGATCAATGAAACCGGGAGCTTCACGATGAAAGCAACCAAAGTGGGGGCAGAGACCGTCCTCGCACACATTATCGACATCGTGAAGAAAGCACAGGCCAGCAAAGCACCCATCCAGCGGCTGGCTGATCAGGTTTCCGCCTTCTTCGTGCCTGTCGTGATCGTGATCGCCCTGCTCTCCTTCGGAGCATGGCTCTTCTTCGGCGGCGGCGTGAATGCTTTCACATCGGCACTCGTGGCAGCCGTCTCCGTCCTCATCATCGCCTGCCCCTGCGCCCTCGGCATCGCAACGCCGACTGCCGTGATGGTGGGAACGGGAAAGGGGGCGGAACACGGCATCCTCATCAAAGACGCCACGGCACTGGAGAATGCGCACAAAGTAACTGCCGTGGTGTTTGACAAGACAGGAACGCTGACAGAGGGCAAACCGCGGGTCACGGACATCGCCATGGCGGAAGGGTTCACGCAGGAAGACGTATTGCCGCTTGTTCTAGCAATCGAGAAGCAATCCGAGCATCCGCTTGCACAGGCGATTGTTGTCGACTTCAAAGAAAAGGGACTGCAGGAATATGGGTCAAAAGATTTCCAGGCGCATCGGGGAAAAGGGGTGTCTGCAACGGTGCATGGCAAACCTGTTCTCGTGGGAACGCGGCGTTTCCTCTCGGAACAGGGAATAGTTCAATCTGCAACACTCGATGGAAAAGCAAAAGAGCTGGAACAAAGCGGGAGGACGGTGGTGTTTGTGGCAACGGAAGGCAAGACGAGTGCCATAGTTGCCATCGCAGATACTCTCAAAGAAAATGCGGTCGAAACGGTCAGAGAGCTCAGGAAACTCGGCATCGAGCCGATCATGATCACCGGAGATAACGAGGACACCGCAAAAGCGATTGCGAAGCAGGTCGGCATTGAACGGGTCTTTGCCCGCGTGCTGCCTGAGGAGAAAGCGGAGAGAGTGAAAGCGCTGCAAGCGGAAGGGAAAATCGTCGCCATGGCGGGGGACGGAATCAACGATGCTCCGGCTCTCGTGCAGGCAGACATCGGCATTGCCATGGGATCCGGAACGGACGTGGCCATGGAATCCGCAGGCATGACTCTCCTGAAAGGAGACATCAGCAAGATCCTCCAGGCACTCAGGCTCTCCCGCTCCACCATGCGCGTAATCAAGCAGAATCTCTTCTGGGCATTCGCCTACAACACCCTGGGAATCCCCATCGCAGCAGGAGTGCTCTACCCTCTCACCAGTCTCCTCCTGTCGCCGGTCATCGCATCTGCAGCCATGAGCTTCTCCTCGCTCTCGGTAGTCCTCAATTCCCTGAGACTGAAACATATACATCTCTGAAACCTTTTATTTTTTCATCCAGGAGTACATGTCACCCCGCCTCATTCTTGAAATAGCATTTGCTGTCATCATCGTAGGTTTCCTCATCGTGGACTTGGGGATTCTCAACCGCAAGGCACACGCGATCTCGGTCCGCGCCGCCGCATGGCAAAGCATCTTCTGGATCACCATCTCCGTCATCTTCGCATGGTGCATATTCCTCTTCTACGATGCAACGAAATCCATGGAATTCCTAAGCGCGTACGCGACGGAGAAGATGCTCTCGGTCGACAACCTGTTCGTCATACTGCTCATTTTCAATTTCTTCTCCATAGAGGAGAAGTATCAACACAGGGTGCTCTTCTACGGGATCCTCGGCGCCATCATCATGCGTGCAGTCTTCATAGGACTGGGATCGGTGGTGGTCTCCATGTTCCACTGGATCCTCTACATCTTCGGGGCCATGCTCGTCTATGCCGGCTTCAAACTGTTCTTTGAGAAGAAGGAGGAACACATCGATTTCCACAATAACAAGATGTACCGCCTCGCACATCGGTTGTTTCACTTCAGCAGCAATCACCACGGCGGACATTTTATCGTCCGTGAAGCTCCACGGCCTTACGGCCGTGGCATCTCTTTGATGCGCCGCCGCAAGGCGGCGGCGGAACCCGGCGTAGCGGGAGGCCACTTCGCCCTTCGGGCTTCGCGGCTTCACCCGCATTCCTCCACGGGCTTACGCCCGTGGCCTCCTGCGGAGTCGGGTGAACAGGGAAAACTTTTCTTCACCACGCTCTTCCTCGTCATGGTCATCATTGAATGGACGGACCTCGTGTTTGCAGTGGATTCCATTCCCGCAGCTTTCGCCATCTCTCAGGACCCCTTCGTCATCTACACATCGAACATCTTCGCCATTCTTGGCCTGCGGGCGATGTTCTTCCTCCTCGAAGCCGTCATCCACAAATTCCACCACCTCCAGAAAGGCCTCTCCCTGGTGCTTTTTGTCATCGGGGCAAAGATGCTCCTCGTCATGTTCGGCATTCACATCTCTTCCGCCATTTCCTTCGCGGCCGTCATGGCCTGTCTCTTAGGCTCACTTCTCCTCTCTCTTCTCTTTCCGAAAGAGTTCTAGAGGGCATATCATTGAGACATGCTTCAACGCTTCTCCAGCTGGATCACGTTCGACCTGCTCCATCATGTGCCGGAAACACACCTCGGGGAAAGTGCATATTTCTTCATCTACGAAAACATCAAAATCTTCCTGCTCCTGGTGCTTTTGACGCACTTTGCGGGCCTGGTACGGTACTACCTGCCCGTGCAGAAGATGCGCACATTCCTCGAAAAAAGACGCTTGTTCGGAATGGATTATTTCTTTTCGTCTCTCTTCGGAGCCATCACACCATTCTGCACATGTTCTTCCATCCCCCTCTTCATCAGCTTCATTGATGCAGGAATCCCGCTGGGATTAACATTCGCTTTTCTCATTACTTCTCCGCTGATCAATGAAGTCGCCATCGTGCTCTTCATCTCGGCATTCGGATGGAAGATCACTGCCCTCTACGTAACGCTCGGGATGCTGTTGGGGATGCTTGGAGGATTCCTCATAGGGAAAATGAAGATGGAGAATGAAATCGCAAAAGATATGAAGATGGGAACCTGCCAATGCAAAGGAAATGATGGCAGAAGAGTGAGTCCACTGCTCTTTGCTTCCCGCGACGCCTGGGCAATTACAGGAAAGGTGATGCCCTATGTCCTCATAGGTGTAGGGGTGGGAGCGGCAGTGCACGGGTACATCCCGGAGGGGTACTTCGCAAGCATCCTTTCAGGAGACAACATTCGGGGTGTGCCGCTTGCGGTCATCCTTGCAGTCCCGCTCTACGCAAACGCAGCCGCCGCCATTCCGATTATGTCCGCTCTCGTAGAGAAAGGAGTTGCCCTCGGCACTGCCATTGCATTCATGATGGCAATCGTGGGCCTCTCCCTCCCCGAGGCGCTCATTCTCAGGCGTGTGATGAGCTGGAAGCTGCTGGGAATATTCTTTGGCACCGTCACGGCAGCAATCATCTTCATTGGGTACGCGCTGAATGCGCTGCTTCCGTAGGATGCACCCTGTATGGAATGAAGCATGTAACGCACGAGACTCGGGATTACCTGTGTATGCTCCACTTAGGCAGCAACAAAACTTCTCTTGGAAAAACCGTAGGCAGCAAGGAATGTTGCTATAGGAACGGCAAGCAGAAGAGCGGCGCTCCCAACCAATGTCCGCACAATTTCTTCTGCAAAAAACGCACTGTTCAATGTCACCCAGGCAGGAACATCTCCACCGAGAGAAAAGAGAAGCAATAGAGGAAGAGACGCACCAACATAGGCAAGAACCAGCGTATTGATCATGGATGCAACATGTTCACGTCCAACGGAAACACCTGCGGAGTAGAGCTGCCTGAATGTAGAGGACGGATTTGCCTTACGCACCTCCTCCACTGCCGCGACCTGTGTTGTTGTGACATCATCCAGCACACCCAATGCCCCAATGATGATACCGGCAAGCAAAAGACCCCTGGGATCTACATGGATGGTTGGATCAAGCTGGAGAAAAACGCTCTCCTCGCTTCCGAGCCCAAAGAGCCTGGTGAGTGTAACAGCGACGACTGCCATAACAATGGCACAGACAAGAGTGATGCAGGTGGCGAGGAGCGCAAGCAAAGTCCGTCTGCAATAGCCGTGTGCGATGAGAATGGTAGAACCTGCAATGAGGAACGAACCAATGACACTCACTGAGAATGCATTCCAACCGGAAACCATGAGCGGGAACATCACGAAGGCAATGATGACAATGGAAAGCACAAGACCGAAGAGGGACATAATCCCCCGTCTCCTCCCTATAACCCCACCCAGAAGAACAAAAAGGACAAATGAAATAATGAGTGCTGGCAGTCTGTAGTACTCCTGGAAATAATACATGCTGTATCCGTCTGACCGTTCTACACGCTGAAGAATGACAGTTCGGCCCGGAGCCAGGCGCAGATCCTCACGATGGCCCAGTATCTCATTGGAGACGATCACTTCATCACCAGCGTCGGGACCAGTGAGCACTCGGAGACGAGCCTCCTGAAGAGGAAACTCTGTTCCGGCATCTTTTTCTACGACCTCCTGAACCTCAGCACGAACAAAATCCATGCGTGGCTCCTGCGCCAGCATGCCAAAAGGAACGAAAAAAGTAATGGCCCCAAAAAAGACAAAGACAGAGAAAAGAAGAAAACGTGATAACACAGTGCTCATAGTACCCCTGTGCCCATTCTCCGTCCGTGAAAAATAGAGGATTGTGTTGACTTGAAAAAGTTATGGGTATATATTCATTATGTTCTATTTCTTTCCACACTTGTATTATGCCAGGATTCGACGGAACAGGACCGGCAGGACAGGGTCCGCGAACCGGACGCGGTATGGGGCCGTGCAGTCAGGGAGCAGCTATGCCACGCATGTTTGGCTTTGGGAGGAGAAATGGGAGGGGTATGGGAAGAGGAAGATGCGGGCAAGGTTGTCCTTGGTTCTCTGGCTTTGCCACACAGGTAAGCCTCGAGGAAGAGGAGAAAGCTCTTGAGGCAGAATTGGAGGAAGTACGCAAGGCGCGCAAGAACGAGAAGAAGTAGTATACTTCTCCCGTTATGCCTCGCCCCAGGGGACTCCGCCGCATTCGTTTCTCCCCCTCTGTGACCTATTACAAGCCGCAGGGGGTGCCCCTGTGTGCGCTGAAAGTTGTGGAAATAACACCGGAAGAACTCGAAGCGTTGCGCTTAAAAAACGTAAAAGACCTGAGCCAGACTGAAGCCGCAAAGGAAATGTGTACTTCCCAAAGTACGTTCCAGCGCATCCTTGCAAGCGCGCAGAAGAAAATAGGCACGGCAATCGTGGAGGGATGTGCGATACGGATACACGACAAGAGATGCGCGTGCAATCAAACATAGCCCAGCAACACTGAGCCAAGCATAACAAAACCCAAGCACAGAATAATAAGACCAGCAATGAGGTGGAGTGTCTTGAGGCATTTCATACGACATTCCTCCGCCTTGTCAGTCGTTGTGAAACCAAAATATACGGCAAAGGTAATCAGAATCATCGGCGACACAAAGATCAGGTTGTAAAGCGTGAGAAGAGCCAGCGCATATCCTCTTGTCGTTGTATGCGCCAGTAGTCCGAGGACGACAATGTAAGGCCCGGAAGTGCATGGGAGAAGAAAAAGGCTCACCACAAATCCAATGAAAAATGCTCCCGGCACAGAAGTGACACTGCGAATGAGTGCCTTGAGCCGCGGCCGCCAGCTCATGGGCACTTCCATCACGAACCATTTGCCATACCAGAGATAATCCTTGAGGTTAAAGAGTCCGATGAAGATGGCCAGTATGGCAATGACCAGATAGAAGGTATGAGTGAAGCCGGAAGCCTGAATGGCTGAGTAGAGGCCAACCCCCATGAGAAAATACGAGATGAAGATGGAGAGAGAAAATGCAAGACCGGCAAAAAGTGCGCGGCGCTTCTTCCCTGAAACAAGAATCGTTGTTATGAGGATGATGAGTACTGCAAATTCACAGGGATTGATAGCATCGACCAATGCTCCCCCCACCACTGCAGGAATAGTAATGGCATTTGCCAAATTTACAGCTGCATCTTCCTCCACTATCTCATTCCTCCCCTCCTCCACCTCCATGTTCTGTCCAGTGCTGCCTTCATTTGCATTGCTGTTCTCTTGCTCAATAAAAGCAGAAGAAACCGATTCTCCCATCGGGGCACCCCGCTCCACACTGCTCTCGGCGATCACTGAGACAGCTGAGGCACTGCTTTGCTGCAGATCTTCTGCCTGCACATTAGCTACCCTCTCCGGATCTACAAAACGCAACGGCGAAGGACAACCTTCGTTCAAGCAACGAACAATCTCGCTCTCCACTTCCGCCTGAAGATTCCCCCCGAACCCCACAAAAGCCTCCTCACCGATAAATATCGTCGGAACAGCACCAATATCCTGCCCGTACTCCTGTGCAATCCTCTGGAACAGAGGAATGTTCTCTTTCGCGAAATAGATTTCAAACTGATGCGTATTCAACTGTGAATATTTCTCCCCAACCTCGTCGAGCCAATTGATCGCCCGCGCACAGTGGGGACACCCCTGCCCGTAAAAAAGCACAAGATCAACAGGAATGTTTTCCTGTGCGTACGCGTGGGGTAAAAATATAAGCGCACCTACAACAGAGGCAAACGCAATTGTTACGGGAAAAAAGTTCTTCACTCGCATAGGATAGAAAAATGAATACTTACTCATATACTATATGACTACCACTACAGGATGGAATTGACACCTGCATAGCACAAATATGCAAAGACGATGCTCGGCAAAAGCAAGCTCTATGTTTTGGGCACCTTCCATCGCCAAAACCCATTCCCGTATACTGGAAATCCCTTTCCCCCATCATCTATGTCCATGCTCAAGGAATTCCGCGACTTCGCCATGAAGGGCAATGTCGTCGATATGGCAGTCGGCATCATCATCGGCGCAGCCTTCGGCAAGATCGTGAGCTCGCTCGTGAACGACATGCTGATGCCCGCCATCGGGCTCCTCGTGGGAAAAGTGGATTTTAAAACGCTCGCCTTCGAGATCGGCAGCACCAAAATAGCCTACGGCATGTTCATCCAGTCCGTTGTGGACTTCGTCATCGTTGCATTCTGCATCTTCATCATCGTAAAACAGATGAACTGCTTCAAGAAGCCCGTACCGGCAGCCGTACCAGCTGAACCACCGGCTGAAGTGAAGCTTCTCACGGAAATCCGGGATGCGCTGAAGTCGAAATAAGTCTGCATTCTTTCCGCGCTGCAATGCCGTCGTTTCCCTTACGGAGGCTCCTGTAGCCTGTAAAACACCGAAAGGAGTGCACAACTAGACAAATACTATAACTTTGGTATTTTGGGATTGCTTGCGCCCTGAACTTCCATCAACCTCCGAGCCTGTCTACTCTCAAACACAGTCTCCTCCTTCCTCCCGGAAACCATGAGGCAGGAACATGCCAGTGATACCGGGGAAAGGTCTCCCGGACGTTCGGCGAGGAGAAAGCAGCCTCTCCCTATTTCCAGAGAACAGTGGACAGCTCTCGTTGCAGGATGCGATGAGGAAGGAGCAACACAATTTGAACCGCTGGTGAACCCCTACGGGACAGACAGCCCCAATGCTGCGGAAGTTCTCCCTTCCGCTCTCACGAAGATGGAAGCCCAGCACATCCTCGACGGGCGCGGTGGGGACAGGACCGCGGCGATGGCCATGCAGTTCATCCGGCGCTTCACACAGTTCTCTCCTGATGACCAGGAGGGCTGGCGGTTCCCGCCGGACTTCCAGGACGTCCAGAAGTGCGAAGCGCTCGTGCGGCTCCTCGTGACCGATGCCAACGATCATGTGCATGTACTGCTCGCAAGGCACCTCCTCTCGAAAGCTGTGATGGAGGATCCGGATGCACTGCGCTCACTCTTCCGCGCAACGTACATGCAGTCACTCGCTTTCCAGGAACGGTGCAAGACATTCTCGAGCGGCAACCATATCCCTGTTGTTTCCATGAACATCCCTGCGAGACTCATAAGAGAGCACCCGGAAGTTCTGGAAACATTCCATCAGGCAGTGTGCGATGCCGGTCTGCAGGGGAAGAGACTCCAGGAACTTGAGCTTGTGGAGTGGGGAAATCCGGGAGATTGCACCCGAGTGCTTCATCTTCTCCGTGACCTCCTCGAAGAAGGAACGGCAACTATCGCGTTTGATGACTTCAGCGGATCTGCAATGGGGGTGGGGCAGCAGATCCAACAGGTGTATGACTACCTGCCGGACGCGGGAGTGACATCCGTGAAGGTGGGCGGGAAGGAGGCGCAACAGTACCTGCAGGGCGAGGATGGCAGCGAAGACCCATTCCTGCTCGCTGCAAGAATGGCAGCTCAGTACAAAGCGCAGCTGGTCATCGAAGGATTTACAGGTATTACCATGGAGGAAGTCGCGCATCTGAGAAACACCCTCGCCGCACGTCTCCGCGCTCTCCACCCCAAGCTACAGTGCAGTTTCCAGGGACCGGCGGTGCGCAGCACCCCGATTGAACGGCCGCGTGCAGGAGCGAATGGCCGACGGAGTAAACAGTCCTGATGGAACTTCGTGTCCTCCACCCCCTCAATCCCCCTCCTCCATTGGAGGAGGGGGAAGCGAGTCCTGCGTATCCGGGACGAGCGGGAGTGGAGGACACGAAGCATGTATAATCTTCCCATGTCTGCCATTGAGTACCAGCGCCTCATCATGAACGACCGCGTCCGCATGGACGCATTCGCCAAAGCTCTGCGGCAGACCGTGACCCCCGGCTGCACGGTGATCGATGTGGGATCAGGAACGGGATTTCTTGCGTTCCTCGCACGGAAACTCGGTGCAAAGCGCTGCATCCTCATCGAGCGCGAGGAGGAATTCCTGGAACTCTCCCGTGCCATCGCCCGCAGGAACAGCATCCGGGGATGCGAGTTTCTGCATGCCCACTCGGCGGAAATCCGCGGCCTGCCAAAAGCAGACCTTGTGGTGAGCGAAACCCTCGGCAACTTCGCCTACGAGGAGAACATTCTCGAAACCCTCACGGATGCCAGACGCTTCCTGAAGAAAGGAGGAGTGATGATCCCGCAGCGCATCGAGCAGTACGCAGCCCCGCTCGTCACCCAAGGTCTCTGGCGCGAGATCGCAAGCTGGGATCATGCCAACCATGATCTCGACTGGTCAGAAGCACGCAGGAAATCCATGAATAACATGTATGTGAAGATAGTCCGCCCACGAGATCTCCTGCCGGGAACCGGTGCGGCAAAGCGCTGGGATGATGCAGACCTTACCGGGGGAAAGCTGCGAAGCATCCGCACAGGCGAACTCCAGTGGCATATCGGATCACCCGTAACAATCTACGGTTTTGCACTTTGGTGGGTATGCACGCTGCTCCCCGGCATAGTGCTGAGCACCAGTCCCAAAGAACCTCCCACGCACTGGCAGCAGATTTTTCTCCCGGTCGAGCAGCCTCTCCGCCTTGCAAAGGGCGAAACACTCCGGCTTGGCCTGCGCTCCGACTCCCGCCCTGCGGTGAAAATCAATGTTTCGTGGACCGCCGAACAGATCTCTGCCTCCGGCAAAACAATGGGAAGTCAGAGCATGGATATGCGGAAGGGGTGAGAAAAAGATTGGTAGAGCAAAAGGGAAAAGAAACTTGAAATATCGAATCCTTGCCTGCAAATTTGCGGTGGAATGGTTTGACCGTTTAGAGGCAACGCGGTCAGAGGTTTTAAAGTCATTTGATTGGTGTACATTTGTACACCAACATATATGTGCATGCTCCGCATCATAAAATAATTCTTATTTGAATCATCTCAAGGCAAAATGAAATCTATGGAATCAACTTCTTGGCTCCAGAAGTGACGCAAGTATGTTCTCCCACTGAGTCTCCACTTCTCTCCCCACTAACAAATAGTCTATGAGACCTTGGTGCATCAAATCTACGAAGCGCAGTAAATCCGCCTTTCGGACAGACCATTGCTGTTGCCCGTCTAAGAAAAAAACATGTACCACTTTTACTCCCGTGTGTTCCTCGAATTCGCGCAATTCGCTTCCTACCAAGTTTGTCTCGTATACAGCATCACTCATTTTGCTGCCTCCACTAGTCAATCCCCAGTACTCTTTGATCTCCCATATTATAGTTGGGTTTGCTAAGGCTGGTATTGCCCCATCCAAATTCCTCGCTGTCACATGAAGCCCCCTTTTAGAACACCACACGCATCGGGTTTGAGGATTCGGGTTAAAGTCCACCCCTTTCCTTTCACATACAGTTCTTGTTATTGCAGTGACAGCGGCAATCAATGCTTTGGAAGATTGATGGTGATCTTGATTGCGCGTTTTGGTTTTGCTTACCGTTACGCCCAATTGTTTGCAGAATTTCAGTGCCTGCCTCTCATTACGCAGAAGAGCATAAACTCTCTCAAGTTCCTTCTGACGAAAATCAAGATATTGCAAGAGGAGATTCACATGTTCCTTGTCCATATGAAAACTCTCTCCATTACTTACATTCATGCAGTTCTCGTCTCTGAGTTGATCTAACCACCTCTCTTTTTCTCTCCCAGTTCGCAGAGAGCAATAATAACGTACCAGATTCCACACCGGATGATGCCAACCAAGATTCTGCCAGCGGCTACGATCACTCATCCTCAACAGATTAGTGGAAAATATGCAGAAATGCACAGAGTGAATCATCGGAGTGCAAGCTTGTTGGCTTTGCGGGCAAAACCTTTCATAAAATGGGTTGGAGGAAAGCAGGCAATCGCAACCACGCTTGTTCGGTACTTTCCTTTAGATTCCCAGACATATTACGAACCATTTATTGGAGGAGGGAGTGTCTTTCTTACTTTATTGCCAAATGAAGCAGTTATTTGCGACCAAAATATATGGCTCATAGATACCTATCTAGCCATCCGAGACGATTGGGAGCGTGTGGCATCTATTCTGGACTCACTCAAGAATACGAAAGAGGAATACCTAAAAATCCGGTGTATTCCACACGTTCAACTTGATCTGTTCCGGAAGGCTGCTCATTTTATCTATCTCAATAAAACAGGTTTTAGAGGTCTCTTCAGGGTAAACAAAAGCGGCGGCTTTAATGTGCCGTACGGAGAGTATGACCGTCGTTATTACGATCCTGAAAATCTTGAAGCAGTTTCAGCGACATTGCAGAATGTTGAAGTCCGTACTGGTGACTTTGAGCAAGGAATCAGTGGCATCACCAAAGAGGATTTCGTGTATCTTGATCCCCCTTATCACAAGTTGGGTGGATATTCTGACTTTAACCGATACACCGAGCTGAAATTCTATGAAAAAGATCAGAGCCGACTTGCAAGTATTTGCCAAAAACTCGACGCTAAAGGCATCCGCTGGGCATTGAGCAATAGTGACACTGCTCTTATTCGGGATTTATATGGCACATTTAATATTCACACTATTGAGAATAGAAGAGAGATTAACCTTAATTCACAAAGCAGAAATATTACTGAACTCTTGATCACAAACTATTGAGCTTTGGATCAGCCGGGTGCAGAACCGAAAAGTTCGCCTCCTCAGACTTCGACTTTTTGGCTGAGGCAAGCGGATCGATAGATTATAGCCAGTGTTGGTAGCCCCGGCGGGAATTCTCCTTCGCCCTCACTCCGTTCGGGTCTTCGGAGGACAAGTCGAACCCTTGTCTCACGAAAGAATGGCTTGCCAACCGAAGACACGCCAAAGCGCACAGTGCGAAGGCGTGCGAAGGTTGGCAGCCCCGGCGGGAATCGAACCCGCGTTACCAGATTGAAAATCTGAGGTCCTAACCGTTAGACGACGGGGCCAAAGGGACGTTTCCAAGAAAGCGAACGAAAAGAACAGTAGCACAGAGACCGAGTCGTCCTGCCAGCCGGCCGGAGTCCACCATGGGCGGGCGAAGGCTGGAGCTCTGTCGAATGGGCGACGGGGCCAAAGGCAGGCCTAGAGTACTTAAAAACCGCAAGGGAGTACACCGGCACTTGAGGAAAATGCATTATTATTGTATAATATACGTAGAATATGCCAAATAAACAGCAAAATCCGATCTTGAGTGTCCTCAATGCCCTACTGGTACTTGCAGGAATCCTCTCGCTCATCGTCGGCACTGAGGAAGCACTGCAAGCCACTCTCCTCTTCCAGACAGGACAGGGTGCCATCGCCGGTCAACCGGTGCCAAGTGGTGACCAGTTCTTTGTGCAGGGAATTTCGCTGCATCCCGCAGCGGCGGTCGTACCAAACATGGGACCAATGCTTGCCCTTGGCATGCTGCTGATCCTGCTTGGCCTCACTCTCCATGCACTCGTCGTACTCAGGAACCAGAAACCTGAAACCGTAGGATTGAAACGGAAAATCGATGGGAAAGACCTGCACCCCATCCTCCAGTACCTGGAAATCTTCTGGGTAGGAAGAGAGAAATAAGAGAACGATCCTTCGTGGCTCACTAAAACCGCCCGAGATCAGTGCCGTTGGCTCGTTTGCTCGTGAGCTTGTTCGCTTGTTCCATCATGCAAAAAATAACGAGCAACGAGCAAACGAGTAACGAAAAAGCCCACCAAAAGGGCGGGCCACGGCAATCGCGATTGCCGTGGCGGGCCTCGAATACGGTTCGCAGCGAGATGTTACTTGCATCCGCCGCAGCCGCATCCGTCTCCATCGTCGAACCACATAACGGGAAATGGGAAAGAAATCAGAACATCCCCATCGTAACGGATCGGGGGGGAGGATGTCTAGCACTCTCCTAAGAAGAGTGCCAATTTTCTACACGAGCTTTCTCAGCCTCAGAAATAGATGCACATTGAGTACCGTCATATAGCATGCAAACAACACCAGAAACGGATGCACAATGCTCCGCGCGGTGTAAAGGTCCAGGACAAGCAGGATGTAGAAGAAGTATTTGCTCCGGATGGCGAATCGCACAGGAGATCCGAGGCGATTGAGCAAAACCAGGAATGTAATCATGACAATGTACATGACGAGGTACCACGCACCGAAGAACGCATCGATCATCTTATAGAAGATCAACGTTAGTACGGCAATAACCAACCCTCCCTGGTCTACACAGATATCCGCAAGAGCACCTGCATTGGACGCCGTGTCCTGGTAGCGCGCCAAACTGCCATCGATGCCGTCGAAAAAAATGTGCAGAAGGACAAACCCCAAAGCAAAGAGCATGTTTGTTGGAACGAAATAGACGAAACCCGCCATGCTGAGCAGGGAGAGAAAACTGAGAAAGTTTGGCGTGATGCCGGTGCGGTCTAAAAGAACAAGAAGCGGACGGAACATGCGGGCCCGCACAGCGCAGAAGCGCTGCTGCTTTTCCCGCTCGCTGCCGGTGAAGTAGTTGAGATGTTCACTCATAATGGCTCATCCACAGTATAGAGATGCGTCTTCTTGAGGAGCCACTCATAGAGCACTGTCAGCCCGCTGAGGGGGAGCGCCCTCTTGTACCGCCGTTCACGCTCGCGGAAAGAGCCACTCCTTGAGACCGCAAGCGCGAAGAGAGAGGAAAAATCACCGGAATGTTCGACAGAGATCTCCATGCAGTCCCCTATCTCCCACACAAAATGGGCATCACTGCCCCCGGTACACACTGCACCATCCACTCGCAGATAGGAAGGAGCATGCTTTGTCTCCACGATCTGCTGGTATTTCGTATGGAGAAGCTTCTCGAGCTTCAATACGGTGAATACTTCCTGAAGTACCGCATTGGAGCAGTTATGTATTTCCAGAAAACCGAGATCTCCTATGGCCCGCAATGTAAATTCCTTGCCGCACTTGCGAAGAATGCTGGTTGTACCCGGCGTACAGGGATGGACGACAATCCCCTGCAAATGCGCATCGTCCAGAACCGTTTGGACCACTGCTGCAGCGGAGAGCTTCCAGGGGATGAGGAGGTCTCTGTGGCGGTAGATGCGTTCCGGTTTCTCTGCAAAGACAATGATATCCACCCCCTCACTCGTAAGATACTCAACTGCAGGGACAAGATGCGTACCTGCCTCGCCCGGCCTTTGTGCCTGGAGGAACTCGTACGCACGCCTTGGACGCTTATACACGTGTTCCGAAACAAAAATGAGATGCAATCCGTGGCGGGAGAACGCACGCCAGATACGCCGTGCCTTCCGGCGGCTCAGGAAATGCCCAAGAAGGGGCACCCCCAGAGGGAAATTTGGGTGGAAGTGGTAGTCGACCCTCAGACACCCCGCCGCCATGGAAGGATTAGAACTCATGCTTCCTCCCTACACTATCACGATGGTACTTCCCAAACTCCGTAATTTTTCTGCACGTCTCGTTCTTCACCACCGGACCTTCGACGCAGAGACGAATGCCAAGGGGATCCACCACGCAGTTCCCGCAGAGACCGTACCCGCACTTCATGTACCGCTCGAGAGAGAGCTGGCTCGGTATCTTATGCCTTGCCGTGAGATCGGAAACCGCCTTGAGCATCATCTCCGGACCGCAGGCAAACACCTGATCGAAGGATTTTCCCTCTTCTATGAGGCTCTGGAGCACCTGCACGTTGTACCCTTTGAATCCCTGCGACCCATCGTCCGTGGCTATGTGCAGCGTGGTGTTGGAAAGTGACTGAAGCTCCTTGAGATACAGGAGATGCTCCTTGCTGCGGGCACCGACGATCACATCGAGCGTTGCTCTGTCCTTCTCCGCCTCTTTAGCCACAAAGTACATAGGGGCGGCCCCGTACCCACCCGCAAGGAGAGCCAGTTTTTGCCCCTTCTCCCACTCGTAGAATGTCCCAAACGGACCGCGGACCCCTACGAGATCCCCCACCTTCTTCTCTGCAAGGGCCTGGGAGAGAGCACCGATGGTGAAGAAAGTCACCTTGCAGTGCTTCCCATCATCGTAGGCAATGGAGAAAGGCTTCTCGTCCACTCCGGGAATCCAGAGCATGGCAAACTGCCCTGGCCTTGCTCCGAGGGATATTTCGAATGTGAGTGTGCGCACGTGCTCCGTCTCCTGCTTAATAGCGCTGATGCGGCAGGTCCTGGGGAGACGTGTCTGGAGCGGAATGGAGGACATAGAGAGTTACGAGCGAGAAGCGAGTTCTTTGTGCATGCCCCCTACCATCTCCGCAATATTCTTGATTCCCTCCTTCTCACACCAGGCATTCATTTCCTCACAAACTTTTCTAAAGACATCCTGGCCACGGTCGCCTATGGCCGTACCGATGCCAATGAGTGATGCACCGGCGAGCATGAGTTCGAGAGCATCTTCTCCGGTGTACACTCCCCCCGTTCCTATGATGGGGAGCTTCCCCTCCGTTGCCTTGTAGACATCCGCGATGCACCGGACAGAAATTGGTTTGATGGCGGGACCGGAGAGGCCGCCGACTTTATTCGCGAGAATGGGCATGCGCGAGCGCAGGTCGATTGCCATGCCCGGCCCGACGGTGTTGATAGCGGTAAACCCGTCCGCACCGGCCTCTGCACATGCAACTGCCACATCGGCGATACTGAGAGCATTGGGCGACAGCTTAATGAAGACAGGAATGGATTTGCTGACCGCTTTTACCTCCTTGGTCACCCGTGCGGCATCCGGAGCACTGCACGCAAAGGGTTTCCCAAATTCATCGTCGACGTTCGGACAGGAAATATTCACTTCAAGGAAATCCGGGGAGAGTTTCACAATCTCCTCTGCAATCGCAACAAAATCATCCACCGCTCCCGCAACGATATTGGCAATGAGAGGAACCGGCTTGTCCTTCATATACTCCCCTATCTCTTCCCGCGCCTTCTCCGGGCCAGCGTCTGGGAGACCGACGGCATTGAGTGTCCAGTGTTCTGTAGAAATGACTGTCGGGTTTTGGTGCCCTCTGTGTTCACGAATCCAGAGAGATTTGGTGGTCACTCCTCCCGCCCCATTCTCAGCCACCCTTCGCCAACTCGCCGCTGTAATACCCCAAATCCCCGAAGCGAGTACCGTGGGGTTCTCGAAGGTGACGCCGAGGATAGTTTGGGAGAGATTCACCTAGGAGAATAATAGGGAAGAGAATAATAGATTAATAGGAAAATTCTCATCTGTTCCAAGAGATGCAAGAACAACAAACATGCCTTATGGAAGCCAATAATAAGAAAGAGTGTGGAAATATCTGACTAGCATCCCCACTTGAAAACTAGAACCATTTACACTCTATTCATGGACTCCTTTACTGACCTGCAAGCATGGCAAAAGGGACTTCAGATGACAAAAGAGATTTACAAATTATCTGGAAAATTCCCCCGATCAGAGTTATTTGCTCTTACGTCTCAGATAAGACGTGCATCTACAAGCATTCTTGCAAATATCGCAGAGGGATTTGGACGCTATACCTATGCAGATAAAGCTTACAAATACACAATCGCACGAGGAGAATGCAGTGAGGTTTATGCATTTCTCCTCATTGCACTGGAATTAGGATTCATCTCAAGAAACGACACAGAAACAGCACTAAATCTCAATGGAGAAGTCGGTCGCATCCTCTCGGGACTCATCTCATCCTGTCGTTCTCAATCCTAATACCTATTACTCTAATCCCTATTATTCTCACACCATCCTCTGCTTCGGGAAAATCGTATCTCTCCGCAGCCACACGGCAATGAGCAAAATCAACCCGAAGAGAATGAGTTGCATTGGCCCGAGGACATCGGGGGGCAGAGAAACGAAACGCAACCCCTCCCGCAGGAACACAATCGCGAATGTCGCGATGGCTACTCCCCAAACATGACCGGGCCCGCCCGCAACTGTGCACATCACATAGAAAATCATGGCCGAAAAGTGGTAATCGGAGGGGGTGAGGAGAAAAAGGTAGGCAGGGAACAGCGTTGCAGCAAACACAACACCGATACCTGAAAGGAGGAATGCAAGAAAATGCACCTTCCTGCGATCAATACCCAGAGACGCAGCATGCCATTCATGCCCCGCGAGCGCCGTGAGCTGCCGCCCGAACCTCCCTCTGTCCAATTTCCAGAGCACAAGGAGCCAGGCAACAAGAAGAATGGAAGTGAAGAGAGCAAATTCTCCCAGACTTGAAGGGAAGGGGGCGCGGGGAATGCGCGGAATGCCCAGTGCCCCGCGCGTCACCGACTGCCAGTTCAGAACAACGGAAAGGCACGCAAGGTGCACTGCAATGGACATAACACCAAATCCATCAGGCTCGAGCCGCAGCGAGAGCCACGTGAAGAGGGCGGCAGAGAGCACTGCAGCGAGAACACCTGCAAGAAGCGCTACCCCCAGGGGGAACCCGAAACGCATGACAAGCACCCAGATCATGTAGGCAACGACGATGTCCTGCGCCTCCTGCCCGAAGTGGAGGATTTTCCCCTTCCCGAACACGACGTTGTACCCTGCAACCACGAAGAGGACAAAACTGGCTCTGATGATGATGTGAAGAATAAAATCCATAGCTTACGCGGAACGGCTGACAGACCCGAAAATGCCTGTCGGCTTCAGGAGGAGGAAGACAATGATAAAGAGAAGTGCCACTGTCTGCTGGTACCCTGCGGGGATGTAGAAGACACCGAACCAATGGATGCCGACAACCACCTGCTCGAGAAGTGCAATGAGATACGCACAAACAATAGCTCCCCAGAAGTTTCCCTTCCCGCCTGCGATGATGGCTGCGTACGCCTTAATAGTGATGGGGAACGCCAGCGTGGGCGTGAGATTCTGGTCGATGCCGATGAAGATGCCTCCTGCTGCAGCGAACACACCGCTGAGCACAAAAATGAGTGTGTGCAGGGAAGGCGCATTGATTCCCAGGCTCATCGCCGCATGGTCATGCTGCACAACAGCACGGATGCGCCGGCCAACAGCAGTGGAGTGGAAGAGGTATGCGAACCCGAAAAGAATCACAAGAGTGAAAGCAATGAGTACTAACTGTTCACTGCTGACTCTCCCGCCAAAAAGCAGCATGGTCTCCTTCATGCCGGGGAGGATGCTCCGGGGACGTTCCTGGAACAGGAGCAAAATGAGCCCGTCGAGAATCATGCTGAGCGCGATGGTTGTGACAAGCGGGAGGAAACGATGGTGCTTATAGAACGGCTTCACGAAGAGAATGAATGTCAGCCAGGCAACGAGCCCGCCAGTCACAAGCCCGGCCGGAATGCCCAGGAAGAGCGGGAGGCCTGCCACCTGGCAGAACCACCACGTTGCATAGCCACCGACAAGGACTATCTGACCGAGTGCAAGATTGAAGACCCCGAGCACGCCGTAAACCAAAGCCAAACCTGCCGCTATGAGAGCGGCAAGTGAACCGGCAATGAGCCCATTGATTAGGAGCTGCACAATGAAATACTAGGGAAGTCCTGAGCGAGGAAACAGAGGAAATTAAGAGGAAACAGAAGAAACAGAGGATTGGAAGCTTTGGATTTCTCCTCTGTTTCTTCTTATTCTTCTGTTTCCTCTACTTCTCCATTAATTCACCGCAATATCTTTCACTTTCACATACGCCCCGCTCTGCACCTGCCACAGCACGAGGGGAATGCCGATGACGTCGCCGTTCTCGTCGAAGGAGAAGTTGCCAACAATACCACTATAGGAGGACAGATTGTAGAGATAGTCGCGGATGGCAGTCCCCTCGGTTCCCACCGCCTGCATAGCCTCCGCAAGCACCCCCATGGCATCGTAGGAATGCGAGACGAACGCCATACCCGCCTGGGTGCCGCCAAACCTCTCTGCAACTTTCTGCCCGAACGGACTGTCCTCGTTCACGGAAGGGACATTGATGGCATACAGACCTGCCACTGCTTCCCCACCGATGTCGATGACGGACTTGTCCTGGCCCGCATCATGCGTCATCGCGGTCTGCGTAAACCCCTGCTCGCGCAACTGCTGCATCATGGCACCGATGGTGGCAGTACTCGTCCCGTTCGCGAAGAAGGCATCGAACTCCATGTCCTGCAGACGTGTCATGAGGCTGCGGTAATCCTTCGTTCCAGGGTCCACCACTTCATCAAACACCAAAGCCCCCTCCGGTACGTCTTTCTTCAGGGCATCCCGGAACGCGACAGTGAAGTCGACATTCTCCGTAATGATCGCAACCTTGGAGATCCCTTCCTCAGCAAAGAACTGTGCGACGGCTTTCGCCTTGAGGAGATCGTTCGGGTAGTCGCGGAAAATGAAATCTCCCGCCTGCGCCACATCGGGGCTGCTGCTCAGAGGGGAAATCATGACAACACCGCCGGCTTCCGCAATGGGTGCCGCTGCGAGCGTCTCGCCGCTGCAGTCTCCACCGACGATGACCACCACTTTATCCACAGCCACAAGTTTCTGTGCGGCATTCGCCGCATCGCCGCCGGCACAACGCCCGTCTTCGGCAACAAGCTCGATCATCCGGCCACCGATGCCGCCTGCGGCATTGACCTCCTCTATCTTCAGCTGAACGCCGTGGAGCGTATCTGTCCCGAACGTCGCAGCATCACCGGTGAGCGGCCCGATGAATCCGACTTTGATGGAACCCGTCGGTTTACATGCCGTGAGGAGAGCAAGAACGAGAACACCGGAGAATAATTGAACGTACTTCATGGGAATGAGAAGAAAAAAACAAAAAGAGAAACTACTCGGTGACGTCAGTATCTGCACCAGTACCGGTTTCTTCCACTGTTTCCTCAGTAACGACCCCCTCAACTATTTTGCCATTCTCGAACCGCTTCTGAACATTCCCGATACCAACGACTTCCCCCTTCGCATCGAAGCGGAATGTGCCAGCTGCACCTTCGTAGGCCTGGAGACCATAGAGGTAATCACGAATGGCGGTCCCTTCGGTACCAACAGCAGCAATCGCCTCCAGAAGCACTCCCGCTGCATCGTACGCGAGGACGGCAAAACCCATGTTCTGCTGCGGATCCCCGTGGAGCTCCCGGAACTTCTCTGCGAACGGTCTCGCACCCTCCGTTCGGGCCTCCTCTCCGAGGAGCGAGGAAACATTGAACATGCGCATTCCCTCGACTGCTTCACCGGCAATGGAGGGCAGGTTGTTACTGTCTGCAATATCCTGGCTCACCATCGGCTGCTCAAAGCCCTGCTCGCGCATCTGCTGTGCCATGGCACCAAGAACAGCATCGGATTGTGCGTTGGGAACGAACACATCAAACTCCATATCTTCCAGACGTGTAATGAGACTGCGGAAATCTTTCACTCCCGGCTCCGTGAGCTCATCGAACACCACTTCAGCCCCCTCCGGAAGAGCTGCCTTAATGGAATCGCGGATACCCACGCAGTAATCCGTGTTCTCTGTCATGATTGCCACTTTGGTGTACCCCTTCTCTCCGAAGTACTCCGCAATATCAATGCCCTTCAGAGCATCGCTGGGATACGTACGGAAGATGAAATCACCGGCATCGGCAACATCGGGGCTGCTGCTCACAGGGGAAACCTGCACGATGCCCGCGGCCTCGGCAATGGGAGCTGCACCGAGCGTCTCGCTGCTGCACTGTCCGCCAATGATGGCAACGACCTTGTCGATATCGATGAGTTTCCGCGCGGCATTCGCGGCATCACCCCCTGTGCAACGACCATCTTCTGCAACGAGCTGCACCTGGCGGCCACCGATGCCTCCGGCTGCATTCACTTCCTCCACCTTCATCTTCACGGCATTGAGCGTATCTACTCCGTACGCCGATGCATCACCGGTGAGCGGCCCGATGTACCCGATCTTCATAGGTTCTTTCTCGAGCATCTGACATGCTGCAAGAAACACTGCAAGACATGCAGAAAAAACTACAAATGTTGAAGTACGCATGAGTGTATGGAGAATATGTGCGCATATTCTGCTGGAAAAAAGGGCACTTGGCAAGGGCGGATGAGAATGAAATTAGATAACGGAAATAGGGCTAGGGTTAGGGTTAGGACTTGGACGAAGAATTGATCACCTGTTGCCAAGAACTTCCAATAAATTCAAGTTCTCCAAGAAGTAAGGAACGGGTTCCAACTATCTTTCCTAACCCTATCCCTAGCCCTAACCCTAGCCCTAACCCTAACCCTGTTCATCACGTCGTCGGATCCGCACCGAAGTAAATCTCCTTCAGTGCCCTCGACTGACGCACTTTCTCCGGCTCATCGATCAGTACCACTTTCCCCAGATCCAACACCACCACCCGATCACAGATGCGGCCAATGAAGGGGAGGTCGTGCTCAATGATGAGCACCGTTTTGCCTTTCTTCTTGAGCTCCTGAATGATGTCGGCGACCTGATGGGTCATCTTGGGCGAAACACCCGCAGTGGGCTCGTCGAGGAGGAAAAGTTCTTTGCCGCTCTTCAATGTACGAGCAATCTCGAGGAGGCGCATCTGCCCCCCGGAGAGGGAACCTGCTTTCTGCTTTGCATGAGATTTCAGTGTTGCCATCTCAAGCGTGGCTCCGATCAATTCCTCCAGATCTCCAAGAGCTCTGCGCTGTTCCCGCGGCAGAGCCTCCAAAGCAACACGCACATTCTCCTCCAGCGTCATCTCGCGGAAGATACCGAAGTGCTGGAACACACGGCCAATGCCGAGGCGGGCACGCCTGGAGGGGATGAGAGTGGTAATGTCCTGCCCCCTGAAGGCAATGGTCCCCTTTGAGGGCTGGAGAAAGCCGGAGAGCACATTGAAAAGCGTGGTCTTCCCTGAACCGTTCGGGCCGATAAGGCCGATGATCTCCCCCTCTTTCACATCGAATGACACATCCTGCAGAATCCTGTGATTCTGAATGGTGAGGGAAATGCCGTTGAGCGAGAGAATTGGCATTGGGCTCACTGTAGCGCTGTACTGGATGCTTGTCATACCATTTTGCCCTGAAACGGAAAGCGGCCATTCCTCCATTTGCCCCATTCTCTCGTGCCTCGGAGCTCCGCACATGCGGAGCGGAGTGGCATCACGATCCTGCAGCGGGATATGATAGGGCCGTATGATCAGGGAAGCTGACAAGCAATACCGCATAGACCCTCATGGACATACTGAGTACACAGACGGTGTCCTCTCCCCCCTGGAAGTGCTGCAGGAAGCTGAGCAGGAAGAAATCATTGTGGGAATATCCGATCACAACATCATTGAAGCGATTCGCGCCCTCATGGGACAGGCACAACATGATTCAAGTGTCACAGAGCTCATGCGGCACCACCTCATTCCCGGTGTGGAAATCCAGGCGCGGGAAGGAGCGGAACTTCTGGTGTATGGCAGCACACCGGCACACCTCGACGAGTTCTATAGGAGAGAAATAGAGGAACCAAACCTGCTTGATGAGGAGGAACCGATCTACGAACCGGTGGATATGAGCATCATCGATCTTGTGAGGCAGTGCCGCCGGTGGGAAATGGAAATCGTTGTCCCGCACTACGGGGCACGGCATTACGGTATCGGGAGCCTCCCACACGACGTGCGCAGAAGACTTAACCACGAACTCCGGAGTTACCGTAACCATGTGTGTGTGGAACGCAATCCGTACGTCTCACGCTTCGCAAATCTCAAGGCAATTACCTACGCCCTCTCGCGGAGGAACCGCTTACCCATCATTGCATCATCCGATAACCACAACCGGAGACACGGCAGCTACACAGAGGTGACACTCCCCCCTCTCGGCCGGGACCAATTCCGGAGCGAGCAGATCTTCTCCGCCATCCACCGGCAACATCCCGCTTGGGACAAGCAGCACCTTGAACGCGTTCCTCTGCTCAAGGCAATACGAAACACCATCGCTCTGCTCAGCCAAGGTGGATGGCGCAACGCAAGAAGCATGCTCCTGCGCGAAGTACGCCACCAATTTGGCATTCCTCCTTCTAGGAATTCTTCCCCTCAAGAACCGCAGCCAGAAAAGCGCGAAAGAGTGGGTGTGGCCGGTGAGGACGGCTCTTGAACTCCGGATGGAACTGCGAACCAAGCATGAAGGGATGCCCTTTCAGTTCGACAATTTCCATGAGTCCTGTTTCCGTCCATTCCCCGGAAAAAACGAGGCCTTTCTCCTCCAGTTTCCTGCGGAAGGCGTTGTTGAATTCGTAGCGGTGGCGGTGTCTCTCTGAAATCTCCTCCTGCCCATACGCCGCAGACGCTTTGGTGCCTTCCCTGAGCTGACACGTGTAGGCACCGAGCCGCAGAGTGCCTCCCTTCGCGCGGCCTTTGTGCTGACCGGGAAGGAAGTGCACCAGGTACTTGCTCTTCGGGATCTTCCCTTCCTCATCAAACTCCTCACTCGTAATTTGAGGATCTTTAAGCTTGGCTCTGGCAAACTCGATGGCGAGAATCTGCGAGCCGAGGCAGAGCCCAAGGTACGGGATCTTCTTCGTGCGCGCGTAGCGTGCCGCAGCGATCTTGCCTTCTATACCGCGGATGCCGAATCCTCCCGGTACCACTATGCCTTTGCACCTCTCAAGCTCAGCCCACACCTCTTTATCCTTTAGTTCCAATTTCTCACTGTCTATCCAGACGATCTCCGCCTTCCTGCCCTGATGTACTGCCGCAGATTTGAGAGCTTCAAGCACGCTCAAGTACGCATCTTCCAGATGGGTGTACTTGCCCACGAGTGCAATGGGAACCGGATGCCCCTCCGCTTCTGCTTTCTCGTGGCGTCCGCTGCCTGCCACCCACTCCCGCATATCCGGCTTGAGTGGGCCGAAACCCAGCTTCTCCCCGATAATGCGAGCAACGTCGTATTTCTGGAAATTGAGCGGGACATCGTAAATGGAATTCACCGTCAGGGCCGGGATCACTGCTTCAGAAGGAACACCGCAGAAACGGCTGATCTTCTCCAGCAGATCCTTGGGGACTCTGTAGTCCGCACGTGCGAGGATCATATCCGGCTGCAGGCCAATGCGGCGGAGTTCGCGCACCGAGAGCTGCGTAGGCTTCGTCTTGAGCTCTTTGGACCCCTTGAGATAGGGAAGAAGTGTGAGATGGACATGGAAGATGCGCTGCGGACCGAGCTCCCCCCTCATCTGCCGCACAGCTTCCAGAAACGGCTCTCCCTCAATGTCCCCCACCGTTCCACCTATTTCGACCATCATAATTTCTGTGCCACTCTGCTCGGCTGCGCTGATGATGGAGTGCTTGATGGCATTGGTAATGTGCGGCACCACCTGGATGGTCCCCCCGAGGAAATCACCTCTGCGCTCCTTTGCAATCACATCCGAGTATATACGCCCCGTCGTGACAGTGGAGAGCCGGCTCATCGGCTCATCTATGAACCGCTCGTAGTGCCCGAGATCCAGGTCCGTCTCCGCTCCGTCATCTGTCACAAACACTTCGCCATGCTGAAAAGGACTCATGGTCCCGGGATCCACATTGAGATACGGATCGAGCTTCTGCACAAACACTTTTAAACCAGCGGCTTTCATGATGGCACCGATGCTCGCCGTCGCTATCCCTTTCCCAAGGCTGCTGCAAACCCCCCCTGTGACAAAAATAAAGCGGGGGTCTTCTTTGCTCTTCCCGGTTGGGTTCTTTTTCTTGTTTGTGGTTTCCTGCTTTTCAGGACTCATAGAGAACATGGGCAATCCTTCTAGTGCGGGGGGAGAGTGGCTTCGACTCACTCACCACCAGGAGCCCGCTGAGTATCTTACCGAAAAAACAGATAATTTCAAGGCGTTTCTTGCGCTTCTTTAGGCCAACGGCTGTCTTCGAGCATCTCACTGTACGCATGCGCATCAATCCAGTGCGGCATGGGGAAATGCGTGTCGCGCCGCACTTCGAGGGCACCTTCGCATGCGGTAATGAACTCACGCCTCGTTACGCCCGCATGTATGTAGTACCCAACAGGATCCCGGACAAAAACCTCGATGATATCCGCAGCTGCATCGTAATTATCCACCACATGGATGAAGTTCTTCATGTGCCCCTGCAGCAGCTGAATGTTCACTCTTGTCTGAGCAGCATCCACATCATCCAGAACCACCGTCCAATGGCTTTCGTCATCTTCTTCAATCGTAATCTGCTTCGTTGTGGACATATCATCGATGAAAGCCTCCAGCTTCGCCCAGAAGTTCCCTGCCTTCATTACTGACGCCTTTGGGGTCGACGAAAATGAGCGGCGTGAGAATGTTCTTGTAGAGCTTCTGGGAACAGAGTGAGAGTGCGATTTCCTCCAGCGTCCCCGCACCGCCGAGAAGGAAAAACTCTGGTTTTTAATACAAAAAGCCGCCCTTCCGGGCGGCGAGCATATGGCGATTCATTCCCTCCTACCCCAGGAGACCATTCACAGAGTAGAACCCCACCGTCAGCAACGACACAATAGTCATGAGCTTGAGGAAAGCACTGACGGAAGGACCAGATGCATCCTTGAAGAAACTACCGACGGTATTCCCTACGAGTGTGGCCTTGTGCGACTCACTCCCCTTGCCACCCAAGTTCCCCGCTTCGATGTACTTTCTGGCATTGTTCCAGGCTCCTCCGCTGTGCATCATGGAGAGAGCAAGAAGGGCACCGCTCACCAGCGACCCCACAAGGAGACCACCAAGAGCCTCAGAACCAAACAGGAAACCAGCGGCAACCGGAATGGCAATGGCAATGAAACCCGGGAACATCGTCGCATACATAGCAGCCCCGGCAGCAACACCCACACAACGAGTACCTTCTCCCTGCATCCGACCACTTACAGACCCCTTAGTCTCCTTACACTGTCTCCGGACTTCTCCGACCATGACAGACGCTGCATGCCCGACTGCACGCATAGTCAGGGCAGCAAACACATAGGGAAGAGCACCTCCAATGAGGAGACCAATGAGTGCCAGAGGATTCATGAGATTGATGACGGAGAGTGCCGCTCCCTCTGAAAATGCTGTAAATAATGCAAGCGCAGTGAGAGCTGCAGAACCAATGGCAAATCCGTTCCCGATGGCAGCAGAAGTACCGCCTGCGCTCTCCAGCATGTCGATCCGTTCGCGGACCTGCTTTGTGAGCTGGGCCATGTCGGCAAATCCTCCTGCATTGCTCACAATGGGACAGTATGCATCTATAGCGAGACTGATGCCGAGCGTAGAAAGCATGCCCACCGCACTCACGGCAATGCCATAGAGACCCGCCTGACTGTATGCGATGCCAATGGCAGCACAGAGGAAAAGGAGAGGCAAAAACGTGGAAATGTACCCAAGAGCAAGACCGTCAGTGATCGTGGTGGCGGAACCTGCCTTCGCTGCAGAAGCAAGTTCTTTCACCGGAGTGTACTTCGAGGATGTGTAGTACTCAGTGAGCATCCTGATGATCACACCGGCAACAAGACCAGCAGTGAGCGCGAGGAACACACCCCACCACACCTGCGCAGGCAACATCTTCTTGGCAAAGAAAAAGGCGAAGACAACCACGAGCGCTGATGCGAGGAAGAGACCGTTCTTCAGCGCATCGTGCACATCGCCGCTCCCCTCCTTGGTCCGCACTACAAACGTGCTGATAATGCTGGCAATAATGCCGAATGCAGAAATGACGAGCGGAAAGAGGATTGCCGCCTCGGCTGCCTGGGGAGCAGTACCCCAATCAACCGTCCCTCCTATAAGCATGGCAGCGACCAGAGAACCAACGTAACTCTCAAAGAGATCTGCACCTATGCCCGCAACACCGCCGACGTTGTTACCGACATAGTCCGCAACCACTGCAGGATTGCACGACTCATCTTTCGGGGTGCCAACCTCCACCTTTCCAAAAAAACCCGCACCAACATCCGCAGCCTTGGCATAAATGCCACCCCCTACACGTGTGAAGAGTGCAACAGAAGACGCGCCGAAACTAAACCCGGCAAGAATGCTCAAAGCCTGAATGAAGCTCACTGAAGCCACCTCTGTGAAATAGAGAATGGATCCGGTGAGACCGATGATCGCAAGCCCCACCACAGAGAGCCCTGTGGTAGCACCGCCCAAGAATGCTACGCGAAGCGACTTCCCCAAACTGGTGCGGGCAGCCTGAGTCGCGCGCACGTTGGCAGAAGTTGCTGCTCGTATGCCAATGAAACCCGAAAAAATGGAACAGAGAGCCCCCAGCACAAAACTCCCTGCGATGTAGGGAGGTTTCCAGGAACCGGTTTGCATCCCCGCCCATGTGGTGTCGAGAAAGAGGAAGAGGAGTGAACCTATGACGCACAGGAAGACCACGATCACGATGTACTCCCGCCACAGAAATGCCATAACACCGCTACGGACCTGCGCGGCAACATCTTGCATTTTCTTTGTCCCTGCATTCTTCATCCCAACGAGGATGCGGAAAATTGCCGCAACCAGCAGAGCGAGAACCCCGCAGGAAAGCACAATGGAAAGCATGAGCGACACGGGGCTCTGGAAAGGGAGAAAAGTGAACATAGAAATCGTGGAAAACTATTACGGGGAATTGTACTGGAGCATGCAAAGAAATCCTATGATACCAAGTTGCATTGAAAAGGTGAGTGTTTCGGAAACCAGATACTCCCTCCTTTCATGCCGTGTAGTCCGCCGTAGGCGGACGAAGTGGTATGATACCAAGTTGCATTGAAAAGGTGAGTGTTTCGGAAACCGGATACTCCCTCCTTTCATGCCGCATAGTCCGCCGTAGGCGGACGAAGTGGTATGATACCAAGTTGCATTGGCACAGCGACTATCCCAGAGAGCCAGTTCCTTCCTTCTCTCGTCTGCCCATCCGACCTGTCCCTCGAAGCTCGAAGAGCGAAGTGGGAAGCCCGAAAGTGAAGGGGTATGAAAAAACACCGCCTGCGTGTGCAGGACGGTGTTTCTAGAAACAAACTACAGAGGAACAACTCTACCTTGCACTCTCCGAAATCTCGTTCAAGATATTGCGATTACGGCTGTAGACATCGTTGAAGAGAGCATTATCGCGGATGTCGCGCCGTGTGGGACGGTCGTAACCGCCTGTCTGCACGAGCGTGCGGGGAAGATCCAGGCTGGACTCGTACTCCATGCCACGCAAGCTACGCCTGTTTGTGCGGAGATTGAGCGTGCGGTAGCGGTCGAAGCCCGGCTTGCGGGTACGGTTGTAGCGGCGCAGACGGCGGCCTTCTGAACCGCGCATGAGCATGTAGCCAGTAGTGGCCTGCTGCACAGCTTCACCCCGGTTGCGGTCTTCCTGTGGAATAAATTCCGGAAGCTTATTCGTAGCTTCTGCCCGGTTCACAATGTGCCGCCTGGTCTGGCGGACCACATAGCTAGACTCTGCATTCCCTGGCACAGAGAAATACGCAAATCCCGGAGTAATGATACTCAGACCGAGAACAAATGAGAGAGAGGAAAAAAGAAAACGCTTCATTGCAAAGAGAGGAAAATATGTTAAATACAACTGCATCGTAAGACAGCTTCTGCCACGAAGCAACCAGAAAACTGTGTTTGAGTACACCTTTTGTACACAAAACTACGACAGCTTGCGCGTTTTGGCTTTCACACGCCGCGCAGTCTTTGCTGCAGCCCTCTTTGCCTGCGCTGCTGTCTTCTTTACTTGAGTTTTCGCCTTGTTCTTCCCACAAGCAACGAGCTGGGAAAGTTCCCTTCTCGCCTCATCCGCCTTCGTCTTCGCAAACTGCTTCGCTTTCGCAATATTGAGCTGTACATCCTCACTTCCCACAAACTCACGCACCTGTCCCGCAATTTTCTTGCCATCCCGCTGCAGGTGTTTCCCGAGGGTCTTTGCTGCCGTCTCTGCATCCTTCGCCTTCATGAGTTCTTCCCGGAGTTTCTTATTACTGAGGAGATACCCACCCATGGCACCGCCAAGCGTACTTAAGAGGAGAGAGATTTTCTTCATAGAAACAAGAGGAAAGTGAGAGGAAGTGTACGAACTTTCCTGCAAAAATGCGAGGAGGAACACTTGCTCATCTTTCCGCTTTGGAGCAAGGTACCTTCCTTCTCTCCACTACCACTTGTATGGCTCCCGACAAAGACAGAGCTGCAGGAGAAGAATTCTTCGATGCACTCCGTGCAGACGAAGCTGATGAGCAAAGGGTGCAGGAACTCCTGCTCGGAGAAAACCTCTGGCAGGAAATCTGCTGCTGCGGCTGGAACCTCTGCCATCCCCTGCGAATAGAACAGATTGCGGCGATGCATTCACGGAGCATTGTCGCCGGGGATACGCTCGCGCTCCTGGCAGCCACCTGTTCTCCAGAAGCGCAGCAGGAACAACTTTGCATTCCATCCAGGCTCTCTGTGAGAGGAACACAAGCCGTCGCAGAGGATCTCAGGGCCACCCTCAGTGAACAGGAAATCGCAGCAACCTTGCGCCTCGCGCAGTTGCTCACGGATCTCAGGCACCGGTACTTTGAGCGCATCAAACTTCTTCGGACCACAAACACCTGCACCGATGGACACGCCGTGCATGGGGAAATACTCGCAACCAACAAAATACTGCCCGCCTTGAGACAAGACGCAAAGAACGAAGCGGAACACGAATCCAGAGTTGAAACGGTCGAGAGTCTCTGCCTTAGAGACACTGCAGCAGCCAGAAGCGCAGTCACAGCGGAACGCAAGATAGAAACAGCAGGAGATGTATCGCAGTTGCTCGCCCTCTGCTGTGATCCAGGAGACTCCGTGCAGGAACTCTGCCAGCCGGGGGGATTCCCACGGCTTACTTCCTTCTACACAGGACAGGATCTTCACCGGCTCGCCAAAGTGGAGGAGAGGGATACTGCCGAACGGAGAATGCGCGATCTGTTCGCACTGCGCGAAAGATACTTTGAACAAGTGGAGACACTTTGCGGGCAACTGGTGCACCAGAGCTTAGGTTGTAGCTTGTAGGAAATCCCAAGGAGAGAAGCAAGAAACCGAAAAGCTACAACCTACAAACTACAAACTGATAAGGACTACGCAAACCTCTTCAGGAACGCAGCCACCGAGAGCATCTGTATTTCTCCCGTCCGCCGGTCTTTCACCTCAAGACCCTTGTCTGCAAGCGTCTTCTCGGACACCACAACTCTCGTTGGCACTCCGATGAGATCGGCATCCGCCATGCGGGAACCGACAGAGCGGTTGATTCGGTCTTCAAAGAGGCAATCCACTCCCTGCTTCTGCAGTTTTTTGTACAGGGAAAGAGCTTCTTTATAGGGAGCATCACTCTCTTTCTTCGCGAGTGGAATGATGTGCACGCGCGCGGGCGCAACATTCTCCGGCCACAGGACACCATGCTCGTCATGGAACACCTCGGCGAGCACACCCAGCACGCGCGTGGTGCCAATGCCGTAGCACCCCATGTAGACCGGCTTCTCCTTCCCGTCCTTATCCATGAACTTGAAACCGAAACTGTCACTGAACTTCGTGTAGAGCGTGAAGACATTGCCCACCTCCGAGCCGCGGTAGACCGTATACTCTTTTTCTGTCTTCGGATCGGCGTCCCCTTCCCGCGCAACCTTGATGTCAAAAAACTCCTTCGGTTCCGGAATATCCCTCCCGAAGTTCACATTGACGGAGTGCTCGCCGGTCTTGTTTGCGCCACACTCAAAATTCCTGCGACCGGCAGTGGACTCATCCCAAACAACCCGGACATTCTCTGGAAGCCCGATGGGCCCCGCATAGCCGACCTCCGCACCAGTCACTTCCTTCACCACTGCTGCCGGAGCAAGGGCAAGCGCCTTGCACCCGAGCACCGCGCGGAGTTTTGCCTCGTTGACATCGTAATCTCCACGTACGGCGGCAGCAACAACCTTGCCGTTCTCCGTTTCAAAAAGCAGTGTCTTGGTTGTCCTCTCCACCTCGATCTTCAGGTACTTGGCGAGCTCGTCGACTCCAATAATCCCCTTCCCGGATACATCCTGCCTCGGGAGTTCTTTCTCCGATGCATTCTCCCACCGTTTCGCCTTACTGGGAGCAACTTCCCGGTTGTAGCGGGTGTCCGTACCCGGGATCTGGAAGATGTGATCTTCCCCTGTGGGGCACCGCGTCTGGAACTCACGCGAATACTCCTTGCTAAAGTCGCCACCGGATGCGAGGACGATGTCGGTGATCTCCCCCAACCCAATACGGCTGAAGAACGCCTGGTACGCAGGAATGGCCTTGTGGAAGAAGTACTCCAGCATGTCTTCCTCGGACGTATGGAAGCTGTAGAGATCTTTCATGCGGAACTCCCTCCCGCGGAGAACGCCGGACTTCGGGCGGGGTTCGTTCCGGAATTTCGTCTGAATCTGGTATGCAGCGCAGGGGAAATCCTGGTAACTGGAGCAGAAATGCTGCACCAGTGGTGTAATGATCTCCTCGTGCGTAGAGCCAAGCACATACTGCGCATCGTTGTGCCTGGCAGAGAACGGATTGGCGGGGATAGCCTGGAAAAGCACGTTCACCGTATCGAAGCGCCCGGTCTTCCGCCAGTTCTCCACGGGTGCGAGTGCCGGTAAGAAAACCTCTGTACCAATCTTATCCATCTCTTCACGCAGAATATTCTCGATCCTGTGGAGCACACGCACTCCCAAAGGCAGGTAGGAGTACACCCCCGCCATAGTCTTGTGGATGAACCCTCCACGCTCGAGCAGATCGGCATTCACGCTGCTCACTTCGGAAGAGGATTCCTTGGAAGTCTTAGCGAAGATCTGTGAGAGGAACATAGGAGCAGTATAGTATGAGAAAGCAGTAGACAGAAGTCAGTAGGCAGTGCTGTTTCGCCGGCCACTGCCTTCTGCCTTCTGATTTCTGTCACTACAACGGCGTTTCACAATTGCCAACAAGCCATGAAATCGGCTGGAGGAAGTCACAGCCGAATCCCTGGCCACTCAGCCAGATACCCACGGCAGTGACGACAGCTCCAAACAAGATGCCTGCAGCCACCTCCAGCGCCGAGTGGCCAATGTCTTCGGCAAATCTCTTGAAGTGCTGCATGCGGTTGAGGAGCTTGCTCTGCTCCTCGAGTACCTGCCGCGTGACCACGGCGTCGTACCACACGAAACATGCAAAGCAGAACGCGATGGCAAACTCCGTAGACTCGATGCCGATCTTCCTCCAGACAATAATGAGGAGAGACGTCACGAACGCGGAGTGGGTACTTGGCATTCCCCCGGGACTGAAGAGATTCTGGTGCCAGTGGTCCCCCCGCATCACCCCCCCAATGAGGACCTTCATCATTTCATTGAGAACGAGAACCGCCAGAGGAATGAGAAAGAGGTAGTCACGGAGAAGCTGCATGGTACATAGCATACCGGTAATACCCATTGCAGAGGTAGCAGCTTTCGTTGCTCGTTCACTCGTTCTCTCGTTGCTCGTTCTGAAAACAACGAGGAAACGAGAGAACGAGCAAACGAGTAACGTTACACAGCAGCGACATCACACACGTTGCTGTACGGACAGCATCGGCACACCTCACGACCGGGCGTGGGACGGAAATCTCCGGAGGTGATGCACTCTTCAAGGAGGCGAATCTGCTTTGCGGCATCCTGTAACTGGCCAGCAGTGCGTGCAGTCACAACCTCCGTCACTCCCTCCTCCGAGAGGAAGAGGAACGAGAGTTCGCTGCACGGCTGCTTCAGCGACTGCTCGCAAGCCAATGCATACACCGAGAGCTGCAGATCAGCATCTGCCTGATTCTGGCTGCGCACCGCCGATGTCTTGTAATCGATGATTTTGAGTCCCCCCTCCACCTTCTCCACACGATCTAAACGACCGGTGATTTTCTGGCCATCGACTGCGAGCGAGAACCCTTTCTCCACGAAGAGAACATCATGCTCCCGCTGCTGCCACCAATCGAAGAAATACTGCATGATCTCCTCGCCGCGGAGCCTTGCCATATCTGCTTCCACCCGTGTTCCATATCCTTCCACTATAAAAGAGGAGTGCCAGAACTCCAGCAGTGTTTCAACGGCAAGAGGCAGGTGATGGGCAGAATCCTCCTGTGTAAAGAGCCGTAGCTGATCGATCCCCGCTTGCCGCTTTCCGCTTACTGCTATTTCTCTCTCTCCCCACTTCTTGAGTGTATTGTGCACGCTCGAACCAAAGCTCTCTCCTGCACGAATCTGGCGCGGGAGCTTTTTGATGTACTCATACTCGAACTGCCGGGGGCAGGTACGGTATGCCGATAACCGGGAGAAGCTGAGAGACATATATCACAAAACTAGCCGGAGCCCTGAGCCCGTCGAAGAGCGGGGGCAGGTACGGTACGTGGAGAGACGGGCAAAAGAGAGAGACACACACTCAGTTTACCCCAAAGCAGGAAACGGGCGCGAACACCTAGTTCGCGGAGGGCAGCGGGAGACGAATGGAGGTACCGGAGAGATCCAGAGGAAGCGACGGCTGCTGCGGCTGCGGATCGTGGATGATAAAGAGGCGCGACTGGAGAAGGTACTGCTGCAACGGGAGATACTTTGGTATGAGAGCAGATGGCACAGGAGCTTCCCCCCTGCGCGGCAGCACAAAAGGCATATCCGGATTGAATCCAGGGTTCAGCCGCTGAAACAGCATCCCTGCTTCCTGCGGCGTCAACGCCACAAGATCATCACGACCCTGCAACGCAAGGATGGGAACAGCATTCCCTGTGGCATCGAGGTACTTCCCATTCATCTGGGAATACAACTGATGCAGAGAGCGGTCATGTTCATCTCTCGTCCGCGAGGGCAGAGGAGAGAACATTCTCAGCCTGTCCCCGTAAGGAGACGAGCCAGCAGGAGTACCGATTCTCAGCGAACGGAGTATTCTCTCTCTTGGATCCAGTAGAAGGAATGCATCTCCGCCAAAGAGTTGCTCCTCCTGCGGCCTTTTCCTCAGGTACGCATACCCTCCGTACGAGCAGAGTAGCACTCCCTCCCGACCAGGATCGTATCCCGGGAGATCCATACCGGGCAGACGGAGAACAGGACCGCTACCCTGCCTCTCTGCTCCGGTCCCGAACATGCCACCGGACCTACGTACTAACGGTAATTGGCCCTCGGCAGGAACAGAAAGATTGCGGTTGCGCGCGTAGCTCTGTATCTGCCTGAACTCCTCCTCTGTGGGAACAAGCTTGGGACACCCCTTCCTCCGCCAATCCCTGAGGAGTGATACAAACTCACGTGACACCCGGAGGGGGAGAGAAACAGAAACACCACGCCAGTGGCTGAGGTAATCCCGGTAGTACGATTCATGCTCGGTGAACTGCAGGTAGAAATCCATGGCATCTGCATTCGTCTGCACTGCCTCCTTGAGTTGCGCATCCGTTTTCATCTGCCTCGTGAACACATTGCTCACCCTCTCGAGGGGAGCGATCGCAGCAGTGAAGCGCTGCCGGAACTGCTCTGCATCCCACTTTTCATTCAGATCTGCCGGCTGTCCCATGGCTTCCAGCTCCTGGAAGGAGAATGGCTCCCCCTTCGGAGGAGAATTCTTCTCGACACGCAACCGCACGCTCTCCAGCTGCTTCGGACGCACATGTTCCCGGGCAAATTCCGCAACATCCATTGCTTCTCCATTCTTCACCCACGGAAGACTGAACCCATGAGCAGCCTCACCGGCAGAGAGACCTGACTGCACTCTGCTGGCCCACTTGGTGCGTTCTTGCACCACAGCTTCCGCCCACGTGAGGCCATCTGAACGCCGAGGAATATTCTTCGGATGGACATTGAAGATGTAGCGGCCGGCCGGGTCGTACTGAATTTCATCTTCGTACGCTTCCTCCAGTGCTTCCCTGTACAGCGTGATACGAGCCTCACGACTCTCCGCTGACATCTCTTTGATACCGACAAGGCGCTGCTTCTCCTCTTCCACTTTCTTTGCAATATGATCTATACGCGCCCAGTGCAGCTTCTCGCGCCTGTGCCAGACTTCGAGCATCATCGCCTCTTCCAACGCATCATCAAATTCATACTTCGACACCGCAGGAAACCCTGCACCCGCCAGCCAGGAAGCAAATCCCCCTTCCCGCTCAGAAAGATCCAAATGCTGCGTCGTGGCGAACGCAACACCCTCTCCCTTGGTTTCGGCATGCAATCTCAGAATGAGGTACGGCCGCACTATGCGCTCAAAGTCCCCGCCCGGTTTCATGAACTCACTCTGAGGATCAAAGAGAGATCGCGGCCCATCCTGTGTATTCGGCAGCTCTGGAAGGTATGTATCGTAGTACTGGGCAAATCGCCGGTACATGTGGCCAAGCATGACGTTCTCGCGGGCCTGCTCTTTCCTCCCCTCCCGATTCTCGCGTAGGAAAGGACTCAACCCTGCAGTAAGAGGATTGATGGCGAGAGCACCCTCCGTGAATGTGGTTGGAACAATATCAGACATGATCACTCCGTTGTACTCGCGCACGGTATCGTAGGCTGTCTGGCCAATGGTGCTCTCTGTACCAAGCATCGCAAGTAACCAGGCAGGCGCACTGGAGAGAAACTCCAGATGACGACGCTGTTCTACAGCACTCCATATGGTATCGACTGCGATTACAGCAGTGATCACGACTCCTGCAACCAGAAGACCACCAGGTCCCAGTACAAAGCTGGGTGCAAGAATAGTGGTTGCAAGCGACCCTGCTGCAATGCCTGCACGAGTGAGACTTGCCTCAAAATTCGTCGGGTCGAGTGTCTCGAGGGATACCTCCACCCCAAATCCTTCGTACACATTTGGATTACCGGAGGAAGGCTTCAGGCCAATGCGAGTGAGCTCCCCCTTCAATGCATCGAGTTGCTTCGTCTCACTCGCATACTCCTGTGTTGCGTTGTAAATTTCGTAGCCAAGAAAACCTACCTCTGCCGCCGCACCAACGAAGTAGAGTGAGCGCATGCCCGTGCCCGCCTTCTGCCAGCGGGTCATCTGTTCAATGGCTTTCACACATCCTCCACCGGTTACTTCGCCTCCCGCACGTGCACCGTTGGCGAGGAATCGGCCTATGGCCGCAGCATTTCCATGGCTCCCGGAAGAAACCATGCGAACAACTTCCGGCGCACGCAGTGCAGCCGGAACATCATCGCCGATTGCCAGGAGGTAGCGCGCAACATTCTTGGCTCCGGCCAGACCTCTCCCCTCCTCCATTCCCACTGCGATGAAACGTGCGGCTTCATCCGCGTGCTCTCCTTCCAGGAGAACCCGGCACGGTTTGTGCCGCATGAGCGCCTCGAAATCCGTCGCACCCATAGATTCACGGAGCGCTCTCTGCGCCTCCTCGGCAACCGACGGACGGTAGAGCCGCACCGAAGATTCCGCAGCATCCGATGCCACAACCGCAGGAGCCGCATGCGTAAGACCCTCCGCGCCGGCAGCCACACGCGCACCTTCCGGCAGCACGCTGCCTGTCCTCGCCGCAGCACGCCCTGCAGTCTCCCCTGTTTCAACAGAGAGTGAGCGCACAGAACGCGCAACATCGTCACTCAGATCTGTAGCCCCTTCCACAACCGCCTGTACATCACGAACGAGCTGCGGTTTCCCCGAACGCGAGATAGCTCCTACAAGCTCATCTGCATGCTCGGTGGCAAGTACTTCACGCATGGCAGCCATGCGCATTGCATCGTCTTCCATACCGAGCACTGCATCCACCACCAGTGCCGGACGTGCACCTGCCCGGAGCAGATCATCTGCCTGTACCCCAGCACTCAGCAAACGCGAAGGAATAGTATCCCCTCCGGAAGCGAGGAGTTCGGCTATGCGGGCTTGCCTCACTGCAACATCATCGATGTGCATCACCGCCTCCATGAGTTCATCGAGAGACGCCCCCGGCACTCTGATGATATCGGCAACCTGAGCACCAGCCTCCACGAGTTGCTTGAGTGTGCACTTTTTGCCATCGAGGAGAGACTTGATGTGAAAACCGCGCAGATCATCGCCAAATTCCCCGAGTGCACGTACCACCCGCCGGAGATCGACTCCGGCATCCACCAGACGCTGCGCGTTGTAGTCTGCCCTCAGAAGATCCGCGACGTGCTTCGTGGCCGCAGCGTCGTCCATCCCGTTCAGCGCTCTGCACACGTCATCGAGACTACCGGCACCCAGTGCATCACCAACGGAACCACCGGCACGGAGAACGTCGTCCACGCTTGCACCCTCCCGCGCGAGCACACGTTCAACATCTCTTGCAACACTATCTGCAGCATCATCTGCCGCACCAAAGAGCTTCGCGCCTGCCCGATCGACCGTTTCTACGATCACTTTATCATCAGATAAATGAACGGCTCCACCCAATTCATCCACCCACGGTGGGATAGGCCTACCAGCAGCCTGCAACTCTGCCTTCAGCTTGGCACCGCCTCTGGCAAGTTCTTGCGCAAGACGCTGATTTGCGTTCCGCACAGAAGCAAGACCTTCGGTACTCACAGAACCACGAAGCGGCCCTTCCAGCTGGCGCTCGAAAGCTCCAACAACCCTGTTCTGCTTTTGAAAGTACTGCATAGCTTCCCGGAGTCCCTTCTCCGTACCAGACTTTGCCAAACCCCTGTAGTACCAATCCTGTCTCACCCCGCGTAAACACCAGCGCTCGTATGTTGTGTGTGCAATAATTTTGCCGTCGTGCGTGAAAGTCATAATGCCCAGGTTCGCCCCATCGCGTGCCACAGCAAGCGGCCAGGCAGCCGCACGCAAGCCAGCCATGCCGAGCGAACGTGCAGAGAGCGGGAGAGAAACCTTCCCTGTCAGAAGCGACTTGAGTGTCGCACGTCCAAGGAGATAGGCAACTCCTGCTTCTCCATAAATTACAGCACAATCATATGTTGAGAGTTTCTCATCGGATAAGGAGCCCACAAACTTTGCAGGAACTTCATACGTTTCTTTCAGGTTAGTCACCACCCACCCCGTTCCTTCCTTCACAAACATCCACCCCTGATTCGCTGCACCTTCGATATCCCCTTTCGCAAGGAGCTCATAGAGTGCAGCAGGAATATGCGACACAGCTTCTGCCACTGCACCGCCGCGTTCAGCGGCCTGCGCGCCGATTCCGACCGGCACACCCACAGCAACCTGCACAGGCGCAGGAGCCTTCTCGACAGCTTTCTTAAACCAGGAATCCCCGCCCTTCCCTTTCGGTCCTCTGTTGCGAAGCATCAGCACGCCGGCAATGCCTGCGGCAGCCGCCGCAATGAGCCCGCCAAGACGACGCACTGCCCCCGGTTTCTCCTTGCTCCCCCAGATTTTGTTCCACAACCAGAGCACAACACCCGCAGAAATAGCACCAACCCCGGCGAGGTATGCTTTCTCCTCTGTACTCGCGTGCCTGAGATCGAGCTTGAGTTCCCGCCATTCGATGCCTGCACGCCCGGCGAGCGAGGCAAGGTTTGCTTCTAACTGCAGAGCCTCCACTTTTGCCTCGTGAAACTCCTGCTGCTGCTTTTCCAGTTCCTTGATTTTCGCCCCCGCAGCTTTCTGCAACTCCTGCGTTACGTTTTCGAGCGCATCCTGAATCACCAGCCGGCTTACCTCTACGATGGCGCGGCGTTCCGGATCGGAGAACTTCTGCTGCTGTTCCTGTTGCAGAAACTTGAGTGCGGCACGTGCACGATCCACTTTCGCCTTCCGCACGTCCTCTCCCTGCACATTCTCCAGAAGATTCCTGAGTTCCTGCGTACCCTTCTGGGCCGCTGTCTTTAAGGAATCAGGAGTGAGTTCTATAGGATCTGGCATGCATGTTTACGCTGCGAGTGAATCTTGTTTCGCCCCCGAAGGAGACTTCCCCGCATTTGCGGAATTCCGATAGGATTCCACAGTTTCACGGGCAGCACGAGCAACTTCCCCCGCTGCGGTTCCGACAACATTCAGCGGGAACCTCCCCACTGCACCAACTAATCTCACAAACCGGCTGGTACCATCACCCGCCTGCTCCACGAACTGGGTAGCTGCATCGAGACGTGAACGGTTCCGCAGAATTTTATCTTCAACAACCTGCTCACTGCTCAGAGCTTCCGGAGAGCCGTCTTTGGAAACTTCCGCAGTAGCCATAGGAGACAAGTATGAGAGGAATGAATCTCTATCTTACGCAGCTGGGACCGGCGCAGTAGGCGGCACGTAGGTGAAATTCACCTTCTGCTTCTTCTTATCTCCAGGCTTCGAAGAATCGGTGAAGTATTCCACTTCCACCGGCGTACTGACTGTGGAACCTGCGAGCGTGGAAACGATTTTGCTGAACTCTTCATCAGTCACATACGCATGCCCTGTGGGTACGCCAAGAAGCACTGCAATGTCTGCCATTCCACGCTTGCGCGTAATGGATTGCACCGTTGTCGCCGCAATTACACTAAGCTCAAAAGTATTGCCGCCGACGGCAACGCGCAGGGCAGGGACACCACCATTATTTTTCCTCTCCAGACGCACAGGGTGACCACCCACAGTAATCGCAGCTCCGTTGAGCTGCAGAAGATCCACATCGACAAGGCGCGGATCATTCACATTCACATTGGCACCGCCGGTAATGGCATCAATCAGTTCCTTCACACGGCCCTCAACGGGGCGACTGGCCTGGCGGTCTATCTGCTCTGCCTGTGCTTTGCGGCCCGCGTAGTTCGCAAGGGCAACCACACCTCCCATTCCGAGAAGCGCCACAAGAACCTTCGCCAGCTTACCCTTCGGTTTCTTCAACGCGTTCCTCGCAAGCACACCAATGCCCAAAATACTGAGGAGGGGAACCGCGAAGGACATGATACCCTCAAACTTATTCCTCTGAAATGCCTCTCCACCGCGCTCGAAGTAATTCGTGATAACACTGGGAGCTCCGGCAACTGTCGCACCGAGGAACTCTTTTCCTTTCTTCGCTTGTCCTTTTGCTAACTCACCCGCCCGCTCCGCAATACCGGGAGCTTCCAACGCGGTGAGCCGGTCTTGCAATCCCTGCAACTCCAAGCGTAGGCCCTGCTGCTCCGCGGTTTCTGAACCGGCACCCACAGACTGCTTCAACGCATCCATGCGTTCTTGAATCCTCTTCAGGAGCTCATCCCGCCGGTCGAGTTTCCCCCGGTCAACACGCAGGAGCATGTCGCGCAGCTGGCGCAGCCGCTCAGCGGTCACATTATTGGTGCCGAGCACCTCCTGGATCCGCCCTTCGAGGTCTGATGGTGCAGAGGCAGGGGCGGTAGGAGCAGTTTCTGGACCTATTGCCATAGTGATTTTTGGAAAGAAATCCTAAAATTATAGCACAAAAAGGCATCTAATGCCAATGGCTCTGAGTATGGGAGCTCTCTGCTATGCCACTTTCTCCCACCCTCCGCCTGCTTTCGGCCGCCACTCATCGGTGGGGCGGGCATTGTCCAGAATGCCGTTCGTTGCCAAAAAACTCTGCACGTCTGCCACTTGCGCCAGATTGTCATTCCACTCCAGAATCCCGCGCCCACCCTCGCCGACGTACCGGAAGGCACCGCGCATGGTCTGATCCTGCGCGCTTCGCAGCATGCTCAGCCGGGGATTTGCCCTGATGGAATTCATGAGCGAAGCGAGTTGTGCGGGTGTCTCCGGTCGGTTGAGCGGCAGCTGCACTTCGTCCCCCAGAATCAGTTTCTGCCCTGCAGCAACCACTGTGATCTTTTTCACTGATGGCGGAAGTGTAAGGACGGCCAGAAGCAAACGCCCTTCGTCCGTTGTAGGAGCACCATTCTCGTCCACTTTATCCTGCGGAATGGTGAGCTTACCGCCCTCACGGGTGAAGCTGTAGGTGTCTCCAAACGCCACATCCAATACAGCACCGCGCCACACCCCTTTCTTCATGCGATCCACGAGCTGATTCTTTTTATCTTCCTTATGCTTCTCTATGGACTCATTCGGATTGAGGAGCTCCTTCATGGTGAGGGTAAGCACCTTATCAGCTGCAGTACCCGATGAGGCATCGCCCCTCTTTGCCGGGTCACGCTTGTTCTTGATGACTTCCTCTGCCCCTTTCGCGACATCGCGGAGGACCGCCGTGCGGACATTCTCCGTGAACTCTTCGGAAGTGACATTGCCCTGTGCATCTTTCGGCAGATGCTTCTCTTTGAGGGCATCGAACGCGCCCTGATCGAACCCTGCAAACTCAATGAACGGGAGTTTGGGATTCCCCTGTGTCTTGAGATGGTTGATGACGATGTAGATACGCTCTTCTGTCTCTATGCGCGTACGCCGCTCACGGAACTTGTGCGCGAATTTCGAGAGCCATTCCGGCAGAGGGATCACTTTCCCTACGGCAGAGGGAAACTCCAGTGCGAGGAAGATCCCCTTCTTCACCTGATTGGTGAAACCGGTACGCCTGTCTGGTGCCCTCTTCGCGAGCTCATCACCCTGGCGGCGGAAGAAATCTCCCACGGCATTCGGCGTATTGATGACTCGCTGGTATGCCTGCTCAAACCCGCCGGCGATCTTGTTCCAGGCACCTGGCTGCAGGTGATTGGAAACAAGGAGCAGAAGCGCCGCGCGCTGTTCGAGGATCTGTAGACGCCGGTCACGGTCCCGACTCTCCACAAGCTCATTCAGTTCTTTAGGGGAAAGAAGTTCACGCACACGCACGGCAAGTTCCCGCTCCTCGATCTGTGAGAGACTGAACGGTGCAGCAACAATGAGCTTCGCAAGCTCCTCGAGATCACTCAGGGTGCGACCTTTCACTATTTCGCGAAACTGCTCCACACGCTGTGCAGGGGCGAGAGGACGGTTCTGCTCGATTTTTGTGCGGGAATCTGTCAGCCACTGAGCCTGGTCAGATGAGGGTGCATCCCGGTCGGGGCCGCTGGACGGTTGGTTTGTGGCCATGAGCGGAAGTTTACGCAGTGGTTTGCCCGCTGCTCGCACGGAGTGTGCGCGTACCAACAGGAATCTCTACCTGGGCTTCCCCCCCCCTTTGGTCCGCAATGGCTTTATCGAGATGCCCGATGAGCTGCACAAGTGTGAGAGCTTCGCCGGTGTTGAATTTCACCTCCATCTGCCCGGGATCAGCTGCATTCTTCGCAGTGATTGTACTGATAGTAATGCGCGTAGCGGGAGTGTTCTTGTCTGCAAACTTGAAATTCTTCCCTCCGCGCTCCACTTCACCGAGAGTGAGACCAGCTCCTGCGCCGGAAACCTGCACGTAGAACTTCGGGCGTCCTTCCAAGGGGAGAGGTTGATTCAGACGCATACCACTCACACCAAACGCATCAATGTTCTCCTGCGCTACGGCAGCCGTCTGCTGCTCGAGAGCAGGTTCGACAACAACGAGTTTCCCGTTGCGCATTTCGAGGAGGGGGCGTTGCACAACAACCTTGTCTGGATTGGAAGACCAGCGGTAGTACGCCTGGCGCCACTGCTGCTCGATCTCGGGTGTCACCATCCGCTTCTGCGCATCAGTGAGCCTTGCTACCTGTTCCCGGAGACGGGCATCCTCCACGAGACCCACACGAATCGGGAGCGACTCGAGCTTCTCGAAAATGAGCTGTTTAAAGAAGTTCTTCACATCATCGAAACTGATACCGAGCGAACGGAACAGATTCTCCGCCTTCGAAACTATGGGGGCCAGATTCTCGTTCTGCCGTGCCTTTTGGAGCACATTGTCAATGACCGAATCCACGCGCTGCACCGGCGAGAGACGGAAGCGGTCCAAATACTCCTGTACCGCACCCTCCTCATCGGCAACGTCTCCTGCGAGCTTCGCAAGATCCTGCTGTGCTGCATCCGTCTGCTCCACCGCATCTTCTATGCCGCGCTGGAGATCTTCGACACCTGCAGGACCACCTGCCGTATTCCCAAGGAATGCCTGCTCCACGTTCAACCACGCCTGGCGTGCCGGATCGGTAGCCCCCAGTCCCTCGTGGAAACCGCGAGCTTTCTGGAACGCCTCGGCAAGCGTATTCATCGCCTCTGCTGCGGATTGCTGACCGCCTGTCTCCCTGCTCTCCGGTGCTGCAGGCCCCCGTTCTACTGCGGCACGGAGACTCGCGAGCTGCGCCTTGATACTTTCGAGGGCACCCATGCGCTCTTTTTGTTTAGGGCTTTCCTGTGGCCCCTCTGATGGTCTCTGTGGAGAAGTTGGCATGGCAAAGAAGTGGAAAGAATCGCAATTATGCAGCGCCCGAAACGGCGGACTTGGCGGACTTGGTAATCATCGAGAAGTACTTCTGAATCTGCTCTGTCCACGGAATCTGTCTCGCTTTCACAAGAATCTGCTCTAGTTTTGCGAGCTGTGCCTCGTTCATTTTCGGGAGACTCTGACTCCAGTACTCGCGTTCGGCATCCGTGAGGATGTTGCTTTCAGCAATCAGCTGCGTAAGTTTCGCGGTATCCATGTGTGGTGTGTGTAATAATTCTCCTTATTATAGCAGAAAAGACGTCCTTGAACAAATTCCTTTCCACCCTGCAGGAAAACAGGCACCGGTAAGGAAACAAAAGAAATAGAAGAAATAAACGCAATAAACGATGGGCATCCTTTATTTCCTTTATTGCGTTCATTGCATTTATTTCCTCAGAATGAACACAAATCACGAAATCCAAAGAACACAACCTGGAGGCTGCACATGAAGTAGGGTAGTCTACTTTCCGTTCTTGATCTTTCCCCTTCCTTCCCCTCTATGAACATTCAGCACTTCGAGAAAGGATTTGAGTACACCAACCGTGACTTGCTCTGGATGGCCCGTAAGCTTGGCAAGATCGCAACGTACTGCAAACGTGTGAAGGACGAGAGCTCAAGCATTCGCATAGACACGGAGCTGCGCCGTACGAAGAAGCAAAAGGACACGGTGAAAACAACCATTACGGTGGACTTGCCAGAGGAAACTCTCCGTGCGGAATCCCGGAAGTCAACCGTGCGCGAAGCAGTGGACAGATGCGTGGAAAAGCTCGAGCCGCAACTCAAAAGGTACAAAGAACTCCGCACATCACGTAAGCCCTCGCGGTCCGCACGAGCGCCCCGGCAGCGCCGTCCCCAATAGAAGGAATGAAACGCCTCATCGCTCTCTTCGGCTTTCTCTCAGTCACCTGTAGCATCGCACTCCCTGCGGTGGCTGCAACAGGAGAAGTGCTGGGAGTGGGAGTGCCACTCACTCCTATTATCAGAGGACCCGACGACATAGCAGTAGGGCGAACCCTCGTTCTCGATGCCTCGGCATCCGTGGGTGTGGGAGAAGACGTAAGTTACCGCTGGTACAGAGACAGTCTCCCGCAACCCATCAGCCGCACGGTAGAGGCGGTGTACACTCCGGAAGAACCGGGCGTCACTTCCATCCGTCTCGTTGTCAGCACCACAATCGACGGCGAGGAAGTGGAAGCTGAAGTAGAGAAGCAAATCACCGTGTACGAACGGAAGATCGTACTGATAGCAGACAGCAGCATCCCAACGGAGAAGCTGCAGATTCACCAGCAAACTGCTGCAGAGGAAGGCGTATTTCTCCGTGTCCTTCAGCCGGTAATTACCGGCGCGCCGCTCGGCACCGAAGAAGCGCTGGTGAAACTCATCCAAGAACAGTCCTCTGCTCTGAACGGCGCTTCGGCCATCGTGCTCTGGACGGAGGGGATCACAGGCCTGCAGGCATTCATGCGTGCCATCGAGCAGGACACGGAGCGCATGCAGAGTATGAAAAATCAGAGCATTGTGCTCATCTCCGACCGCAACCTGAAAGTACTGGGACGCACTGCGCGCGGGCCATTCTCAGTCCTCGGGCCAAGACAGATTCTCATCACACGGCGAGTGGCCATGAACCCCCTCATCTCATCGGCTACCGTGGAGCAGTTCGTGGAGGAACTCGATAAGCGGGACACCGACTACCTGATTGTGGACAAGTCAACGACAGGTATACGCCCATGGAATCTGCTCTCGTCTCTCGTGAATTACATGCTCACGCACGGCGTTTCCAGCCAAACGGTGATCCTGCTTCTCATGCTCCCCGTCATAGCCATGATCCTGGCGTTCTTAAAACAGGTGATCGGCATTACAACATTCGGACTCTACACTCCATCCGTAGTTGCCCTGAGCTTCCTCGCGCTGGGATGGCCCATTGGGCTTGCCTTCCTTCTCTTCATCATCATAACCGGGTATGCAACGCGGGCATTCATGCGCCGCTGGCGGCTGCTCTACATCCCAAAAGTTGCCATTGTCATCACAGTCGTGAGTATCACCCTTCTTCTGCTCCTTGGGCTGGGAACGCTCTTCCATATCATCCTCGCCAGAGACACGATCTTCGTGCTCCTCATTATGTCCACGCTCTCCGAGAGCTTCCTGAACGTGAAAACAGAAGAGGGCCTCTACAGCGCCATCCTCGGAACTGGCGAAACTATCCTTGCGGCTCTCCTCTGCGTGTTCATTGTGCAGTGGCCCTGGCTCCAGTCGTTCGCCCTCGCCTACCCTGAACTTATCCTGTTCACCATCGCCGCCGATGCCATACTCGGGAGATGGACCGGTTTGCGCCTCGTAGAGTACTTTCGCTTCCGCGAAGTCTTTAAGCACCTTCAGGAGGAATAGGGTTGGGGATAGGGTTAGGGTTAGGAATTGAGAATTAAGTACCCAAAATGACCTATGGAATCGTTCACTGACCTCGATGTGTGGCAGAAGGGAATGCAACTCGTGAAAGAGGCGTATGTCCTCACAAGGAAACTCCCTCCCGAAGAACAGTACGGCCTCACCGCACAAATCCGGCGTGCCGTCGTGAGTATTCTCGCAAACTTGGCAGAAGGGTTCAGCCGGGCGACAGCTGCGGACAAAGCACACAAGTATACAACCTCAAGGGGGGAATGCTCCGAAGTAAAAGCCTTGCTCCTCGTGTGCGAAGAACTTGGACTGCTCCAGCAGAAGGAAACATCCCGTGCAAAAAATTTATCGGATGAAACGGGGAGACTCCTGAGCGGATTGATTCAGAAATTTGCACATTCCTAACCCTAACCCAAACCCTAACCCTTCATGTTCTCCTTCCTCTCTAACCACGGCATCCTGGGACTCAACGCAAGGAATCTCCTCTACGTGAAACCTTTCAACCCGCGAAAAGCAGTTGCCTTCGCAGATGACAAACTCAAAACGAAAGCATTCCTCGCCGCACGCGGCGTCCCGACGGCGAAAATCTACGCACGCATAGAAACGCGGGAACAGCTGAGAGATTTTGATTTTTCCCAACTCCCGGATGAATGCGTACTCAAGCCGAACTTTGGCTTTGGCGGCGAGGGAATCCTCGTTTTCAACGGACGGAGGAAGGGAGTATTCCTCCGGGGAAAAGAACCAATGACCAACCAGGAAATTACTGAGCACATCGAAGACATTCTCGACGGCATGTTCTCTGTAAACGGGAGAAAAGATACCGCATTTTTTGAGCAGATCCTCATCCCCCATGAGTGCTTCGCGCGCTTCCGGCCAGCCGGCCTCCCGGACATCCGTGTCATTGTCTTCAACCTGGTCCCCGTCATGGCCATGCTCCGTATCCCCACTGCTCAGAGCGAGGGGAAAGCAAACATTCACCTTGGGGGCATAGGCATTGGCATTGACCTTGCAAAGGGGGTGACAACGCATGCAGCCCAGTACCACAGCATCATCACGGAACTGCCCCACGGGGGTTCTCCGAGCGGGATCCAGATTCCACACTGGAATGAAATCCTCGAAGTGAGCTCACGCATTCAGCAGATCACGAATATCGGCTACCTCGCTGTGGATATCACCATCGATCAGCACATGGGCCCGGCATTGTTGGAAGTGAATGCGCGCGCCGGACTGATGGTGCAGGTTGCCAACCTCGCACCGCTCCGTGCGAGACTCGAGCGAGTCATAGGCGTGAAGGTGAACAGCCCGGAGAAAGGCGTACGTATGGGACAGGATCTCTTTGGAGAAGGAAAAGCAAAGAGAACAGAGAAAGAACCTGAGAACAAAAAAACAATTCTCGGAACAAACGAGAATATTGTGATTAGTGGTGACGGTGTGAATATAGAAGTGCCCTGCCTCATTACCCCGGAGCACGAGAGAACAGTGTTTTCCCCGGAACTTATCGAAAGCCTGCAAAGAACGGGCGCATTGGAAGTGGAAGACGAGAAGGAGCGAACCTTCCGCGTGAAGTTCACACTCGCCGGCAAGAAAATCCAGACACTCGTGGGAACAGGTAAAGTATCAGGAGAAGAGAGAGCAATGATCGGACGCCGCGATCTCGCAGGATTCCTCCTCGACCCCTCGAAAGAAACACCTATCCAGGCGCAGAAGGCTTCTGTAAAAGCAGATCTCCGCGTAGTGGACAAGCTGTTCGCTCAAATGGACCGCGACCTGCTCCTCCTCAGACACATCAAACCTGCCAACCTCGAGGAAGAGCGCGGGAGATTGGAACAGGACAGTAAGTACAACCCGATCTTCCATTACAGAGAAGTGGCAATGGATCTGGATGAAGCCGAACGCAAACTCGAGAACCCTGTGCAGGACTCTTCACCTCTGGGAATTTTGCTGGAGAAGAAGCGCCAGGAATTGCTCACGCGCATCGCCCTCCTGCGGTCGCGCGGTCACGCCGCACGCTTCACGGAATATTCCATGAAACTCTTCGGCGCACCCACGTCCGCACTGCTCAGAGCAGCAAAGGCGGAACTCCACAACCGCATTGCCTGTGATCTGCCACCACAGAAAAAAGATCTCCTCACATCGGAAGAAACGCGGAATATTCTCACAAAAGCACTGGAACGCTACAGTCTCCACGATTGGGAAGTGGTGGTACGACCGAGGCTCGTCTCCGACTGCACAGTCGGCGGAAACAAGGTCTATATCAGAGAAAGCGCGCTTTTTGAGCGGATGCATGTGGATGCCCTCATCGCACATGAAATTGAAACACACATCCTCACCGCAGAGAACGGAGCCCTCCAGCCATATGCACTGTTCAGAAACGGTTGCGCAAATTACCTCGACACACAGGAAGGCCTCTCCATCTTCAACCAGAACCGCGTACTCAGTCCCTTTCATGAGAAGAGGTACAACCCTCCAAGAAACGTCCTCGGCGTTGCCTTCGGCCTCGATCATTCCTTCGCGGAAACCCGGAAATACCTTCGGGAAGAGCTGGGATTCTCCTCCGCAAGAGCGCTCACCCAAACCATCGCCATCAAGCGGGGGCTCTGCGATACATCGGAACCAGGCGGATTCACAAAAGGTGTCGTCTACTTCCGCGGTGTGCGTGCCATCGAGAGATTCGTGGAGGATGGCGGCGATCTCACCCGGCTCTACCTTGGGAAGATAGCACTGGAAGATCTGAGACTTATTGAACAGATCGAGGAATTACAGGACCCCCTGCTCCTCCCTGCCTTCCTCAGAAAAGGCGCAGGAGAACGAAACGAACCGAAGAGAAAGAAGAACCGCAGAAAAAAGAAAGCTGTAGAAGGGGAGGCGGAAACAAAGCAGGAATAGCTTATACGAAATACCTCTGACTCTTATTCCTTCGGTTCCACATTTTTGTCTCTGGTCACTCGTCGCTTGTCTCTGATCTCTTGTCCCCAATCCTTCGTTCATTTGTTCCTTGGTATTTGTCATTGACGAGTGACAAGCAACAAATGACTAGTGACCAATGACAAATCTGTGCTGGAAGAAAGACGCAGGAATACTGATCAGATTTACTCCGTACTATAGCTATTCCTCCCACTTCACACGACTCAGCGAATCCATGACGGTCACCCATGTCTGCCCCGAGGCGAAGACGAGAGGATCCCCCTCAGTATCTGTAAAAACATAGGAATCTGTTGGAGATTTCTTCGACCACCTGCCGCGGTACATCCGGCCGGAGCGGAAGAGGAGAGCTTCTCCCTTTCCCTGAACCCTAATGGCCAGACGCCCGAACTCCCCCGTGTCCTCCACATCCGTTTCGAGAATGAGGACGTTATGAGGCACCGCCAGACTCACCTCCTCTCCGTTCGTACGTATGTATCCTCTCTTCCAGGAATCATAGACATACTCAACATTGTGCAACGGACTGAAGAAATTGATCGTCATAGTGGTAGCACCTGAGCCGCTCCGCGCACGCCCTGTTTTGTATGGAGGCCAGGGAACAGGAGTGACCCCGCCTTCGGCCTCCTGCAGGAGCTCCCGCATAGATTCCCGCGTGAGGAATGCATCATGCGGCGCGGGAATGTCTTTGGCACGCGTAAAATACGTATCATAGAAGATACCGTTGAAAGCGGTGACACCCTTCAGCTGTCCCACTCGTTCCAGTGCCTCCGGGCTTCCGCCAAAGTGGAAAAACACAGAAACCCAGGGAAGAACACCATCAATGAAATACGGACGGAGAGAGCGCACCGGCCCGACGCGCTCAGGAAAATCTTTGACATCAAAGAGCACGTTGAAGCGCGTGATGTACCCCTCGACAAAGAACTCCTCTATGAGAAGCGCATCTGAGAGGCCTCGATGGAACGGACGGGCTGCCTGGTGATTCTCTACCATCACAGACACAATCCCTTTCTTCTTCCCCCACAGAGGAAACATACTCAGTCTGGAAAGCACAGTGGACTCCCCTGTCTTTGGCACATTGGATTCGAGCGGATCTGTAATAGCAGTCTTTGCGAAGCGTACCTCTGCAGGAGGCAATTTTTCCACGCTCCAGATGAGAACAAACCCGCAGAAAACCGCCAGAACAAAGACAAGCGCAGAGAGAAATCGGCTGACATGTTTCATGGAACCTTGGATGACCGAAAAAGTTACGAAGCGCTTTTCTTCTCCTCGCCCTCCTCTCCCCCTTCCTCGCCTTCCTTTGCTTCCCCACCTTCACCCTCCACAGCCTCCACTGCGCCTTCAACCGGCGCCACCTCGACCACTTCCTCTTTCCGAGGTTCCTGTACGGTGGCAATGACTACTCCCGTGTCCAGCAGGATCACGACGTTCTCAGGAACGATAATGTCAGCAACAGTGAGAGAATCGTGGAACGCTTTCAGTGGTTCCAGGGAGACAGAGAGGAAATGCGGCAAATGAGCAGGCAGACATTTCACAGTGACATGGTCCTGTGGCGTGACAAGTATCGCCCCGAGGTCCTTCACCGCAAAAGCTTCTCCCTCGAAGTGCACCGGTACGCTCGCTTCGATTTCTTTCTTCATGTCCACCGCATAGAAATCCACATGTGTAATACGATCTGAAATGGGATCGAACTGCACCGCATGGAACAGAACAGGAACGTTCTTCCCCCCGAAATCGAGATCCACAAGAGTGCTCTCCCCCGCCTTCAGGTACACACGGAAAAGATCGTTGTATCCGCACTGTAATGACATGTTCTTCACTTCGTTGCCATACACCACACACGGCACCTGATTCGACTTGCGCAGTACTTTTGCCTTGAAGGCGTTGTCGCGAGCCGATACTTTCAGCGGAATCATATCCATAGCCCCGAAAGGCTAAGCGATGAAGGGAGAGGGGTCAACTGAAAGTATGGTATTTTCGCAATGTAAGGGAGATTCGCGGTTAGCGGTTAGCGTGTAGCGATGAGCAGTGGATAGCAAGCCGCTCATCGCTAATCGTTTTTTAGGCCCCACTTCCAGAAATACTTGAATCCGCTCGCAATATGGGCACGACCCACGCGCGTGAAGAGGAGGGTGAAAACACCCCCTTCGCTCAAACGCTTCTTCCGATCGCGCGCTTCCATCTGCGGAAAATAGACAACGCGTTTCCCCGCTTCACGGCACCGGCGGCAGAAATCGGCATCTTCAAAGAAAAGGAAGAAACGGTCGTCGAACCCTCCCAGCGCGGAAAAAAATTCCCGCCGGATCAGGAAGCACCCGCCGGCAATCCAGTCTGCATCCCTCTCCCGCTCAGGATCCTCGCGGAGTTGTAAGTAGCGTTCAAGGACGTGAGGGAACAAATGACGAAGGAACGTGCGCTTCACTACGATGTCAGGCACACGGGGATATGCGCGGGCAGAGAAGCGGTAGGTGCCGTCTCCATGTACAAGCTTCGGCCCAAGAATCCCGATAGCAGGTTCCCTCTCCATCTTCTGGACCAGTTTCTCCACACCGTCTTCCTGCAGCAGCTTGTCGGGGTTGTTAATGAGGAGGAACTTTCCGCGGGCGAAGCGCACTCCGTAGTTGTACCCCGAACCAAAACCCCCATTACGAGGAGATTCAATAATGCGCACCCGCCCATATCCTTTCAGACGATTCCGCAGCACACCGATGGAATCATCTTCCGAGTGGTTATCCACGACAATCACCTCCATCCGATCCGCGAGGGATTGCTTCAGAAGTGCGAGCACGCACTCCACTGTAGGCTGCGGGCTGCGAAAATTGAGTACGATTGCTGAGACGAGGGGATTTTCCATGCCGCTGAGGGTGGTACTATACCCCCTGTGAACGCGAAGAAGCCACCAGAAGCGCCAAACTCCCACCTCGCAGAGCTCCGGAGGCGCACTGCCAAAGCATCGACAGACCCCGGCATCTATAAATGGCTCGGGAAAGAAGGAGAAGTGCTGTACGTGGGAAAAGCCAAGAATCTGAAAAATCGCCTGAAGAGTTACGTACAGGAGAAACCGGACCTCAACATCGGCCCCTGGAAACTCTCGCTCATCAGGCACATCGCAGACTTTGATACAACCGTCACAAACTCCGAACTGGAAGCGCTCATCCTGGAAACGAACCTCATCAAAGAACTCAAGCCGAAGTACAACGTGCTGATGAAGGACGACAAGAACTACGTGTATGTCCGTATCGGCCTGCAGAACCCCTACCCGGATGTGGGCGTCGTGCGGCGGACGGAGCATGACGGAGCGAAATACTTCGGCCCGTTCCTCAGCGCATACGATACGAAAAGGACACTCGATGTCCTGCAGGAAATACTCAACTACCGTGAGGACAGGAAAGCACTGGAAAAACTCAACCGTGCGGCGCAGAAAGGAGAAGACCATGGTCATGCTCACGCATCGCTGGATTTCCAGATCGGCCAATCGTGCGGCGTCGCCATGGGGAAAATTTCGCAGGAGGAATACAGGAACCGCATAGACGCAGTTGTCGCATTCTTTAAGGGAAACCACAGCACCGTGTTCAAGCAGGCGACAGTGATGATGCAGGAAGCAGCACGGAACAGAAAATTCGAGAAAGCTGCGAAGCTGCGCGACGCTGTCCGCTTCATGGAAGAGATGCGGAAGGAACAAATCGTGTCCGGCACCTCGGGAGAAGACACCGACACATTCGCAGTTGCAATGAGCGGATCCAAAGCGCTGATTGTGGCGCTCCGTGAACGGGGCGGCAAGCTCATCGGGGAGCAGAGTTTCCCGCTCAGGGGAGAACCGGACTCCCCCGCAGAAGCACTGGAGCAGTTTCTGCCGCAGTACTACTCCTCGGTGCCGGACCTTCCCGATCTCGTTGTGATCGGAGAAGAGATCGAAGATGCCGGTCTCCTCTCAGCATGGCTGACTGAACAAAAAGGAAGAACTGTGGAAGTGCGCATGCCTGAGCGGGGGAAGAAATCAAAGGTACTGCAGCTTGCCGAGAGGAATGCCACGGAGAAAGTGAAGCAGCTGGAAGCGAAATGGGAATCTGCCGTGCGGAACATCGAAGAAGCTCTCGTGGAACTTACAGAAGCTCTGCATCTCCCGGAGAAACCCAGAAGAATAGAAGGCTATGACATTTCCCACCTTGGCGGCACAGAAACAGTGGGAAGCATGGCAGTAACCATCAACGGGAAACCGGCCCCGAAGGACTACCGTTCCTTCACCATCCAGACGCTGAAGGAAGGAGACATCGATGACTACAGGGCACTGGAAGAAGTACTGAGACGGAGACTCAAGTACCTCACGCAAGATCTTAAGCTGGAGGAGGAGCAGTGGAAGAGAGAGGACATCACGTTCGGCAAAGTGCGGAAGGCCGAACAGAAAGCCGTTGACCGGATCCATGAGGAAAATTACAAGGAGATTAACAATAAAGAAATCGACTACAGGAAATACCTCGTCGCACGGAAGGAGGATGTAATTATCGGTTTCTGCCGCATGGTGGAGCATGAGGGAGGACACAGGGAACTCAAGAGCCTCTGGGTCCGCAACGACGTGCGCGGGAAGCACCTCGGCCAGTTTCTTGTGAGAAAAATGCTCAGCATGCAGAAAAATACGAAGAAGGTGTACGTCACAGTCAGAACCTCCCTTGAAGAGTACTACAGTAACCTCGGCTTCCGGCATACGAACACCCACCCACCCATTGTGGAAAAGAAACTCCGGATAGCAGAGAAAGAGAAGGGTGTGCCCCCGGGCATCGTGATGGTGTACATCTATGCTGATCACAAAAAAGATATCTCTCTCTCAGAGAAACCTGATCTCCTCCTCATCGACGGCGGCAAAGGGCAACTTGGGAGCGCTGTGAAGGTGCTCAAAGAGTACAACCTCGACATCCCCGTGATAGGTCTGGCAAAACAAGAGGAGGAACTATTCCTCCCGGACACCCCACACCCCATACCCCTCCCCAAAGATTCTCAGGCACAGTTCTTATTGCAACGCATCCGGAACGAGGCGCACAGATTCGCCAACGAGCACCGTAAAAAGCGCATTGCAAAGCATACAATAAGTTCCGCGTTGGACGACGTGCCGGGAATAGGAGCGAAGATGAAACAGGCTCTCCTCACAAGGTTCGGGGCAGTGAGAAACATTCAGGAAGCCTCAGATGAAGAATTGAGGAACATCATCAGTGATACACAACTAAAAGCGCTACGAACACATCTACAGAAATAGTACATACTGTCAGCGCTGTTTTTCGATAACTCATTCTCTCATCCAAACAGGTCAACGAGCGGCAGAAAACGCTACATGGCAGAAATTAATGTTCCCGCTGGAAGCGGGTGACTACGTCGGAAATTTGACTGGCTACCTTTCCTGCATACGGGACGAACTTGAGAATGATGGTTTCTCCACCCAACCCTTCTTTGAGACGGATGTGGAGCTTCCCGAAAGGGAAAAGACCCCAGAGCTGCGTCTCGATGCTCACGCCACCTATATTCTCTATGTGAATGGGATTAATTTGCCTGCGGAAAAAAGACGTCTGGTCCACCAGGATGATTTTGTCTGTGGTCACAAATATGAAATCAAACATCCAGTCGATGTATGCCTTCACAACATTGAAAACAACGAAAAAAAGCCAGAAGAGAAAAAGCATCCACGCAAGCCATCCCATCGGCCATTCAAAGAACCACCCCACAATCCCGAGCCCGAAGAGAACGATGGTGAGAATAATTTCGCGGAGGATGGCGAAGAAGAACGAGAGCCCGTGGTAACGGGTGAAAAGTATCTCGCATTCGCCGTCATGGCAGTACGCCTGCTTAATCTTGTTAATATCTGTCTCAAGTGCAAGGAATCGCATAAGAAACAGTCTACACAAAATCTAAAATGTACACATCTGCTTTTGCGGGAGAAGCGCTCTCGCATATACTCCAGCCAACCGCTCTGCCGCCATCGTCTAGTGGTTAGGACACGAGGTTCTCATCCTCGTAACGGGGGTTCGATTCCCCCTGGCGGTACCAAATAACAGATGTTAACGCATCACTATCCTGTATGCCCCTTGTCCTGAGCGAGTCACGTCGTCCGCGAACGACGTGACGAGTCGAAGGGTTCCCCCTGGCGGTACCAGACTCTTTTTAAACATATCACTATCCTGTCTGCCTCTTGCCCTGAGCGAGTAATCCGCCGCAGGCGGAGAACGAGCCGAAGGGTTCCCCGTGGGGCTGCCACTCTGCCCCCATAGAAAAACACGAACAAGAGACCTTTCTTTTGCTTCTACTATGCTTCGCTGTCACGAATATGAAGAACATTTTCCCACTCTGTAAGTATGACTCAAATCACGGGACAGTTTACACCTGGACTCGGCCAATCTCAGGCGTACAATCGTTTCCTTTTGCATCGCACTATCGTCCCCTCGTTCAATGGTCACCGAAAATCCTACCCAGCCCGCTAAGAAGAAACGGCCACGAGCCGAGCCGCTGACGATTGAATTGGCCCAAAGATACAGGACCGCGGAAGACGTCGCGCATCTGCTTTCTACTCTCGATGCCGCCGGCGATGAGGGCCGCGAACGTGCCCTGACACAAGCCGGGATGAGCGAGGGACAGTATGCACACATGACACATACGGATTTCCGCCAGCGTCTTGAGCTTGCCGTGAAAACCAACTACCCCGTCTGGAGAGGCAGCCACTTCACCCTGCCAATCGAGCTCGGGAACACGCCGGCGAAGCGTCCGGCACCGGCAGTTCAGGCCCGGCCGGATGAGGCCCAAGTCGCAAGTAAGCATACGCTTCCACCGACGTCTACACCCTCTCCATCGCCCGCTCCTGAGGCTGAAGTGCCATTGCCGGATCCATCCACAGAATCCGTAACGGACAAGCAACCTGCAGTGAAACCGCCAGAACCAGCTCCGCTTCCGCCTGATCCAGATTTTTCGACCAACGAGCCGCAAACCGCGACCGAACTGGCAACTCCGCCTCCGGCCGGCGCTCCCGCAAAAAAGAGAAGGGGCCGGCCAAAGGGATTGGGGGCAAAACCTGCACTGCAACCAGCATCTGAGCCTCTCGCCCCCCGCCGACGCGGCCGCCGGCCGAAGAAACCGGAGCCCTCAGAACCAGCCGCACCTGCCGCAGCCGAAACGTCACCGTCGGCCGGCCAGACGGTCCCCGGTGAACCACAACCAAATGAGTCCCTTCCCGCAGCAAGACTGGAGAACCTGCTTCCTATCACCTGCGTCTCTCCGCAGGTCCAAGGCCTGGTGATAAAGCTGCTCGCCTACTGTTGCTACTCCGATAGCACCGAAACCGCCTGCTGTCAGGTGGGGCTTTCCGATGCGGCATACATGCGGCTGCTTTTAGATTCAACTTTCAGTGACAATATCGACTATCAAACCCTATTCGACTCCGTCCAGTTCATCCGGGCTCATTGCCCGCAGGAATATCGGCTCATAGAAACCCAGCTCAGACAGTGGTACACAAACCCGCAAGATCCTCGCCTGCCTGAATTCCCACGCAGGCTCATGCATGCTATTGCCAGGCAAGAAGCTCAAGCGCAACAAGCCAGGTAGCCTAAAGACCGCACGAAGAGAATGTGATTGACTGCCTGCCAGAGCTCCAACTATAAGTGAGAGACGCATGCTCCACTTCTACATCGCCCGCTGCGCAGACAATTCACTCTACTGCGGATCGTGCAAGGATCTGCAATCCAGAGAAAACATACACAACACGGGAAAGGGCGCGAAGTACACGCGCTCGCGCAGGCCAATACGCATCGTATACTCGGAAGAATTCCCGACGCTTTCCGAAGCAATGAGACGTGAAGCGCAGGTCAAACGCTGGACAAAAGCACAGAAGGAAATGCTCATACGAAAACACATTCGACAGTAGGAAGAGAAGAGCACTCTCACATATGTTCCAGCCACCGCATACGCGTGTGCCGCCAGCACCGAGTGATTAGGACATGAAGTTCTCGTCCCCGTAACGGAGATTCAGATTCCCCTACGGGCTGCCAACACTAACCATTGTCAAAATTTCGCCCAAAGTGCAAAAGAGAGTTGGCTCCGCACACGGGACTCGTCATCGGTGTTTTTTCTTTTACAATCATGCTGTAGTAGGCTTTATCCGTGCCGGATTACAGCTTGTCCATCGTCCTGCCCGCCTACAACGAAGCAGAAAATCTAGAGCCGCTCGTGACCGAAATCGTTGCAGTGCTCAAAAGTATGCAGGTGGTACACCGGGAAATACTCATCGTTGATGATGCCAGTACCGACCAAACCGCCAATGTGGTGATCGCTATTGCCAAGAGTTTTCCGGAAGTCAGAGGAATACACCTGCGCAAAAATACCAAAAAAGCTGGTGCCCTGCTCTGCGGATACCGACTAGCTAAGGGCGATTTCGTCATCACCATGGACACCGACCTGCAGGATGATCCGAAGGAAATTCCACATCTGATCGCCGCACTTGAGAACGGTGCCGATGTGGTCAATGGTTGGAGAGTGAAACGAATGGACTCGTGGCAAAAACGGATGAGTTCCCTGGCCGCTAACCGCTTGACCAGTTTCCTTTTTGGCCAGCGCCTGCATGACATGAATAGTGGCTACAAAGCCTACCGGGCTGGAGTTCTCAAGAAACTGTACATACCCGGCAGCCTGTATCGGTTCATTCCCCACCTGCTGTTCCGCCAGGGATATACGGTGGTGGAAATACCGGTGAACCATCGCCCCCGGTTGCACGGTGAAACCAAGTTCCGCCTGGGACACCGCCTGCGATATTTTGTTGATCTGATCATGGTGTTATTTGCCACACCTTCCAACGGAACGCAAGAAACTGCGCTTTTCGATGAGCTCACCGGGGGAAACAGATGAAAGACATTAAATTCAGATACGGTAATTTTGCCCTGGTTGTCGCAGGAAGCGTATTGCTTGGCCTCATCGCTGCCTACCCTGGCACTGCGTCTTACGATGATCCTTACCGCTACCGGTACAGCCTTTGGCTGCTCGCACAGTATGGCCTGTCGCCAGGCATAACTGCGGCCTCCGTTCCCTACGGGACTTTGTGGGAGCTTATCTTGGCCGTAGTAACGGAAATTCTCCTGCCTTTTCTTAGGGACCCTTTTTACCTGCGCCATGCCATCACATTCGCACTCTTCCCAGCCGGCCTCTACGCGATGACCCATTTGCTGCGCAGAGCCGGTTACAGCCTCGGAACGGCTCTGTTAAGCACCAGCGTCCTCATTGGTTTCATCCGGCTGGGAGGACATCATCTCGTGAACGTCAAAGATGCACCTGCAGCGACTGCTTTCCTGCTCTGCGCTCTCGGGAGCTGGCTGCTTCTCCGGAGCCTCTCTGAAACCGTATCTGTCAGAAAGCTGATTGCCATCGGTATCGTCAGCATTCTGCCCTACGCTATCAGAACACCACTGCTGGGAATTTTTGCGCTCACCATGCCGGCACTGCTTGTGATGGCTATAAGACCGGACAAAAAGCTCAAACTCCGCTCCAGGCTGGCAATGATCATCATTCCTCTTTTTAGCGCCTCGCTATTTCTGTTCTTGCTCTTCCCGCAGCTCTGGACAATGGACATCACACAATGGCTGAAGCCGATCGAAGTTTTCAGTAATTATCAGCCATACCGCTGGTACACCCGTATCTTCGGCATCACGATGCGGGCGCAAGACGTTGCCTGGTGGTACAGCCTCGCTTTCATTCCCGTCATCATTCAGCCGCTTGCTCTGACTGTATGTTTCATCGGTCTGGTCAACCTTTCCCTGCACTACCCCAAAACACCTTCTGCCTTCGTTGCCCGTTTTGGCAGATTCACCCTGCCGGTTCAGCTTCCTTACTGGCTGTTGGCTCACTCTGCACTGGCGCTTGCGTATGTCATCACAGCTGGCAGCACGCTCTACGATGAAGAACGCCACATGCTCTTCGCCTATACCGTACTGTTTGCCGGTCTGAGTCTGGGCTGTGATTACTTGAAGGAACAATGGAAACTGATGCTGGCCTGCGCCGTCACTGTCACCAGCCTGATTGCCTACTCCAACTGGGGCATTTATTCCTACATTTATAAATCCCCGCTCATCCTGAACCGTGACTCCGGCCAGTTCATGCACGAGTACTGGGGACTTTGCATTAATAGAGCTGTCCTGCACCTGCCGGACGGCGTACCCCCCGGCACCTCCTTCGACACCTGGCCGGAACCGATCGGGGAAATCCAGCTGAGCCGGCTGCAAAACAGCCTGGTTTTCCGCGATACACGCTTCGCATCGTACCGCTTTAACAAAGGCGCCCATCTGGAACCAGTGTATGCGTACATCCACCACAATCGTGAGGGCACAGTTCAGCAAGGCATAAAAGACCTGGCATCAGGCAGTGGCAGGCTGGTCTGGGAAGAAAATCTGCCGACTGGGGAAAAGGCGTGCATGCTCATGGTGTATGGGCTCAAGCCAAACGAATAACCATGCGTGCGAACCCACCGTTGACTATCAGATCAGCTGCATCTGACTCATCCATGCAGAAGCCCACGACCGTGTTCCTGCCGTTCCTGCTCACTCATACCGCAGCGCATCAATCGGCTTGAGATTCGCCGCCTTGTACGCCGGGAGCATGCCGAAGAAGACTCCTGTCCCAATGGAGAACGAGAAAGCCAGAATGATGGAGCCCGAGGAAATAACAGCCTGAAGATCGAAGAACGTGGAGACAATGAAGACGCCGACAGCGCTCAGGAGCACCCCGAGCAAACCGCCGAGAATACAGAGGACCGTGGACTCCACAAGGAACTGCTGCAGGATACTCTTCCTCTTTGCGCCTATTGCCTTGCGCACGCCGATCTCCCTTGTCCGTTCTGTGACAGATACCAGCATGATGTTCATGACACCTATGCCTCCGACAAGGAGGGAAATAGCTGCGATTCCTCCAAGGAGCAGTGTGAAGATCTGTGTCACTTCATTGAGAGTCTCCACCGCCTCCGCCTGATTCAGGATATTGAAATCCTGATCCTCTTCCTGAACGCGATGCTCATTGAGGAGCACGGCAGTGATGACCTCCTTTATCCGTTCCATTTGCGCCTGATCCTCCACGGAGACATTGATGGAACTCACAGTATCCACCCCCTGCACCCGGCCCTGCATGGTTGTGAGAGGAACGAACGCGATATCATCGTAATTCGTTAACCCCTGCTGCCCCTTCTCGCTCATGATGCCCACAATGGTGAAAATGTGATTCTGCAGGCGGATATCCTGCCCGATGGGATTCTGGTTCGGATACAGCGTGCGGACAATTTCCTGCCCGAGAACGACTACTTTCTCCTTTCCAGCGAGATGCCCTTCCGTAATGAAGCTGCCGTATTGCACGGGGAAGTTATTCACTTCCGGGTACGCAGGCGTTACACCCACAATACTCGTCTGCATGTTCTGATTCCCAACAATCACCTGCATATTGCTGCGCAGCTCCGGCGACACAGCCAGTAAGCCCGACACATGCGCGGAAATAGCATCAATATCATCCGACGTGATGGTACTGTCGGAGCCCCCGGACCGCCGGAAGAGCGAACGAACATCCGTCTGATTGGGGCTGCCGGACTGGATGATGAGCAGATTGGTCCCCATGCTCTCTATGCGCTCCGTAACCTGCTTCTGCGCCCCCCTGCCGATAGCGACCATCAGCACAACAGATGCAACACCAATCATGATGCCAAGCATCGTGAGCCCGGACCGGAGCTTGTTGCTCCAGATGGCATCGAGTGCGCTGCGGATATTTTCGAGGAAGAACATGAGAGAGCTATAACGTATGAACCAAGCCGTCAAGAATATGGATCGTGCGTTCGGCATACTCCGCGATATCATGCTCGTGCGTCACCATCACAATAGTCACACCCTGCTTGTTGAGCTTCTGGAGCAGAGTCATCAGCTCGGCACCTGTGTGGGAATCGAGTGCCCCCGTCGGCTCGTCTGCGAGGAGGATGGCAGGATTGGTCACGAGAGCGCGGGCAATGGCCACACGCTGCTTCTGTCCTCCGGAGAGTTCGTTCGGCTTGTGGTGAGAACGGTCTGAAAGTCCCACAGTGTCCAGTGCCCTGAGCGCCCGTTCATGGGCCTCATCCCGGTGCAGCCCCTGGTAGAGAAGCGGCTGCATGACCTGCCGGAGAGCATCCATGCGGGGCAGCAGATTGAACATCTGGAACACGAACCCGATTCTCCTGCTGCGCACATCCGCCTGCTCGTTGTCAGTCAGGCTGCTCACCCTGTGACCCTCCAGGGAATAAGAACCATTCGTTGGGGTATCCAGAAGGCCGATGATATTCATGAGTGTGGACTTCCCGGATCCCGAAGGCCCCATGACCGCCACAAATTCCCCCTTCTTGATTGTGAGGGAAATGCCCCTGAGCACCTCCAGTGTCTCTGCACCCAGAACGTACGTTTTCGTGATGTTATGGAGTTCAATCATACGATGCTAGCGGGGAGGACCACCCATGCGCATGATCATCTGGGCATTGTTCGATGAGCGTTCGCTGCGCTCTCCATCTTGGTTGGAAGAAATGGATACATTCACTGACTGGATTTTTGCACCCTCCTGCAAACCTGAAAGTACCTCTGTGTACGTTCCGTCTGAGAGCCCGGTTTCCACCGGAAAACGCTCTCCATTCTCTCCGACAACGAACGAACTGTTCCCGATGGCACGGAGCGCCAGATTGGGGACAGCAACAACATTCTCCCTTGCATCTATTTCTATCTCCACCTTGGCTGTCATGCCGGAAAGAATGGTATGACCTGTCGGCTGCAGAGCAATCTCCACCTCATACGAAACAACTCCCGAACTCTGAATGGGAGTGGTATCGATGAAGTCGATTACACCTTCAAATGTTTCTTCAGGAAGAGCATCGAAGACAATGGAAGCCTTCTGTCCTTCCTTCACATGAACCACATCCACCTGGTCAAGCTGTACGGTGACAATGAAGTAATCCGGATTCTCCAGAACAACGTACTTCGTTTCGTTGGCATCCGCGAGGAGGTTATCGCCCACCTGGAAATCGATCCTGCGGACGATGCCGTCGAACGGCGCGCGCAATTCGTACTTCTCGAGGGCGCGCTTGGCTTTCTGCAGCGCAACCTGCTTCTGCGCCACTGTGTTTCGCTGCTGATTGATCTGCACATCTACACTGGTCTGCGTCTGTGTCAGTTGCGCCTGCTCTGCACGCAGTTTGTCATTCAGATTAGTAACAGACCGTTCCTGGTCGTCCGCTGCCGTTGTTTTATTTTCCTGCTGGGATTCAAGGAGAGCCAGACTCTCCTCTGCATCCTCAAGATCCTGCAGTGTTGTATTTTTTCCCGGGAGTGTGAGAGTCGCCTGCTGGTCACGCAGCGTATCGAGGAGTGTGATGGCTGTGGAACGGGCAGTATTCATCGTACTCTTCATGTCATTGATGTCTGAGTCCGTGTAGGAAGCAGAAGGAACCGCTGTCTGTACAAACTCATAGGAAAGGCCTGTGAGATCCACGATCTGCCCCGCCAGCGCAATGGCATCCGTGAGAATGGTCTGGAGTTTCCGCGTGTCCTCCACGTTGATGACTGTCCCGTATTTCTCCCGGAGAGCATCGTAGGCATTGGTAGCATCGTAGTATGAAAATTCCACCTGATTCTTCAGGCTGTAGTCATTGAAGAGGAAATCAATGTCGAACGTATCGAAACGCGAGCCGCCGCGGACATATTCCTCACCACTGAGCACGGCCACAATATCATCCAGCAAATCATCGATGTCTGTGATGGCATCTTGGATGCTCACAGCCATATCGCGCTGCGCTTTCTCATAGGCAGCTTCTTTCTCCAGCACTGTACGCTTTGCCTGTTCTATGGTGTCTTTCACCTGCTGCCGCTGGGACGGAACCTCTCCGTACGCCTCTGTGAGCTGTCTCTCGAGGTCACGGACCGCATTCTGCGCGGTGAGCAGCTCCTGATCCCGGCTCGCAAGTAACTTCTGCAGGCTAAGGTATGCATCATTCACAGAAAGTTCCGCCTGCCGTATGTCCGCAAGCGGATCCGTCTTCTCCATTTCCGCAATAAGATCGTCACGCTGTACTTCTTGGCCTTCTTCCACATGCACCTTCTCGACCTTCCCAAGAACATTGAAACGAAGCTGCTGCTCATTGGCGAGTGTAACCGTCCCCAGCGCTTTGATAGAGAGGACAATATCCCGGCGTCCAATGGTCACTATTTCCCCCGCAATTCCCTGCACGCCATCCCCCCCGAAGACAACACCATACCCTCCCGCAAGAAGAAGAGGCGTTACAACACCAACAAGGGCGCTCTTCCAGCGAAACTGCCGGAATGCCGAATGGAGCCTGCCGGCTATAGATGGGACAAAACGCATTACTATCTGGGAGGGCGAAAAAGGGTATCACCCGGGGAACGACCAGGGAAGGAAAGTGTCACCCCATGTTCCTCTGCGATATCGAGAAGACGCCTGCCGGAGGAGAGCTCTGCCTTGAGCTCCTCCACAGAAATACCGATTCGCTCTGCAGACCGCTCAAGAAACAATTGATGGTCCTTGTCGTTCATCCACCGGGGAGGAAGCCTGAGTTCTCTGCCATGTTCCCGGGCAATATCCATGATGGATTTCCCCCGGGAGAGTTCCTGCCGGAGTTCCTGCTGTGACAGGCCAAGCTGCTCCTCTATTGTCTGGCTGTGCCTCATTTCTTCCGCCGGCGGTCTCCCGGGCGCTGCATGCCTCGCACCGGAACGCGGCCATCCAAAATACCCTGTTGCGAGAACAACGCAGAGCACCGTTGCAATGCCAATGAGGAGTGAGGGGAGATGGATTGCTTCCATTATATATACATATTGTTACGGGCGGGGTTGCGTATCATCGCTCTCTTCAGAATCGGGAGGTACACCTGCTCCGCGTGGTCCCATGGACCTGCCGCTCCCTACAGCACCACTGCCAGACAGCATGTCAGGCCCGCGGAAGCCACCTTCTCTGCCAGGACCCATGCCACCAGAGAGATCGACACCTCGCTCCTCGGCAATTTCACTGAATGTTTTCCCCGTATCGAGCTCCTGCTGAAGCTCTTCCATCGACATCCCAAGGCGTTCCGCCATCCTCTCCATCCGGCCTGCAGGATCCATCCCCTCCGGGGCAGGCACATTGCGCTCTTCTCCTGAACGCAACATCATCCCCCCCTCCTGCATGGGTGCTCCGGAAGAGCGCTGATCTGGGGAGCGGCGCAGTGATTGCACCCCCGAGAAAAGCAGCAAAAGTACCACACCGGTGATAACACCAACAATATACGAGCGGAGGTGGAAACGGAACATCATGGAAATAATGGGAATGGTATGTACTTTCATACGCATGAGACAGTGAGTTTCTTTCAAGAAACTGAGCATATGATGTTTTGCTATACTCCCAGAAAAGAGCCTGCAGGAGCAGAATCCTGCCCACCAGCACATGTGTCCCCGCATTGCATATGCAGCCGTTTGTGTCCGTCATCATCCCCTTCTACGGCAACCCGACAGAACTCGGCTGCTGCCTGGCGGCACTGGAACATCAGTCGTACTCTCCCAGTCGCTTTGAGGTGATCGTGGTAGACAACGGCTCACCTGTACCGCCGTTGCCAAACATGCGACGCCACCCGCACGCGCGCATAGTGCAGGAACCCGAACCGGGATCATACCGGGCACGGAATAGAGGAATACAGGAAGCGCAGGGGGATGTGATTGCTTTTACAGACGCCGACTGTGTACCGGCATCCGACTGGCTGGAACGAGGTGCTGCACACCTGGCAACAATGCAGGAATGCGGCATGGTCGGCGGCAGGATCGTCATGACCACACGCATCCCCGGGCAACCAACACTCCTGGAACGGTACGACAGAGAATTCGGCCTGCTGCAGGAATTCTATGTCCGTTCCTGCCATTTCGCCGTGACAGCGAATCTCTTTACAAGCGCCAGCATCATCCGAACAGTCGGCTCTTTTGACGGCGATCTGCTCTCAGGAGGAGATAGGGAATGGGGAAGAAGGGTGTTTGCTGCCGGACACACGCAACACTACGCATCTGATGTGATTGTTCTCCACCCCGCCCGGTCGTCCGTGCGGGCGTTCATCCGGAAGAACCGTCGGACCGCCGGGGGCATGTATCAACTCTGGAAGAAATACCCAGCCCTTGGAATCCATGCACCGTACCGTTCCTCCAACATGCAACTGCAGGTGAGGAACCTGCACTTCGGGAAGAAGCACGGCTGCCTGCGGCCGTCCTTCACTGGGCTTACCGCAGCAGCGTGGATGATACGATCTGTTGAATGGATCCGACTGCATTTGGGCGGCAAACCATTGCGCGCATAGAAGAATACCCTGCCGCAACAGCGCACTACACAGCTCATTGACCGGGGGAAGAGAAAAATTTCCACGGATTTTTTCATGAAGAGATTCGTCGCTAAAGAGAGTTGGAGTATACTATGCGGACTTTGCACAGAAGATTCGCTGTTCTCGGATGCCTCCTCTGCACGCTCCTCCTGGGGAACGCAGCTCCGGCTGCTGCACAGACTGCAAACAGCACAGTAGATATTAACACCCTCACACACCTGTATGAAGCATGGCTGCAGGACCAGTCGAACGAGTGGATCAACAAGCGTATCGAAGATGAACGTGCTGACATCCGGAAACTCCTCGAAGCAGATATTCGTACGACTCTGGGCATTACTGCAGAAGCAGAACCCATCAGCCAGACAGAAGACATACTCCGCTCCCAGGAACGACAGCAGAAAATTGTTTCCTCCATTGAAGAGCAACTGAGCGAATGGGATGTGGATCTGGATCTACTGCAGACAGAAGAAGAGAAGGTATACCTGGATCCAAAGACCAAGAGCGGAGCCACCAAAGTCCCGTTCGCGACAACAGAGAGTCACGGTGAACTCCTTGCGAAACGCGCCGTCATTGAGGAGCGCATCGCAGTACTGCAGTCTCTTCTGCCTATCCAGAAAGACAAGCTGAGAAAACTCAGTACCAGAGAATGGCAGATCCAGTTCCAGGGGATATTTTCGATCGTCGCCTACGGACTGGCAATTTTCCTCGTCGTACTTGCGGAGAGAACCACCCGTAAGAAACTGCTCTCCCGCATCAGCGATGCGAACAAAAGATATGTCGTAACGAAGTCATTCACGGCATTCGTGTACATCTGCACCGGAATGATCATCTTAAGTTCCATTCTCACAGAACACCCGAACGTAGTTACTTCGCTCGCTATCATCGGTGCAGGTATCGCTGTCGCCCTCCAGGACATTGTGAAAGATTTCATGGGGTGGATCATGATCGTCCAGCGCAACATTTTCATTGTGGGGAATCGCATTACTATTGAAAATCACACCGGAGAAGTCATTGATATCGGCATGCTCCGCTTCAAGCTGCTTGAAGTGGGGACCGGCGACCCGAATGTCATTGTCCTTGAACACACGGGAAAGAGCGTGTCGCTCCCCAATGCGCTCGTCCTCTCCTCTCCCGTCGTGAATCACAACTCAACCTCCGACTTCGTGAAAGCAGAAATGCGCATCGTCATCACATTCGAAAGTGACAGGAAAAAGGCGGAGGAAATCATCACCAATATTCTGAAGGAGGAGACCGAAGAGTTTTACCAGGCAGAAGTCCGGCAGCAGGCGAAACGCACGAGAATGTACTACCTTTCTCTCCAGCCGATAGGAATGAAAGTGTACAAAAATATCATCGGGAGCGGCTTTGAGTTCACCTTGCGATTCAGTGTGCCCATCGGTCTGCAGAGGACAGTTATCTCGGATCTGGCAACGAAAATTATGGATGCCATCGATGCCGAACCTTCCGTGGAACTCGCCTACGACACGCTGCGGATTATTCCCACTCCCCCGGGAAGCATATAGGTACGAAAACCTCTTTCGCGAGTATTAGTGATGATACCTGCTCTTCTTCCGTATCTGCACCGCGCGGTAGAGCTGCTCAAGGAAGAACACACGGCAAAGCTCATGCGGCAGTGTCATCTCACTCAGCCGGAGGATTTTCCCCGCCCGCCGCCGGACTGCATCGCTCAAACCGAAAGCTCCGCCAAGAATGAAGATGATTGCATCTCCTGCGTCGCGATGCCTCTGGAGAACGGAGGAAAATTCCTCTGAGGTCATCCCCTTTCCCCGCTCATCAAGAACCCAGAGCACACCTGACCGTTTTTCAACCGCCTCCAGAATGCGCGACGACTCCTCCTGTAACTGACGTGCAGGATCTTTCTCCCTGCTCGCCGGGAGTTCCAGCACCTCCAAAGCAAGATCACCGCGTACACGATCCATGTACTGGTTGCACCCCCCTGCAGCCCAGGAGGATTTGAGGGGACCAACACAGAGAAGTGTGACCTTGAACATTATTTCTTCTGCAGAACGGAGACCGTTTCTATGTGCGCCGTGTGCGGGAACATGTCCACCGGCTGCACGGTACGCAGTTCATATCCTTCTTTGAGGAATTCCGCGAGGTCGCGCACGAACGTCGCAGTATTGCAGGAAACATAGACAATTTTCTCCGGCGCATGCGCCACCACTGCTTCACGCGCCTGAGGATGCAATCCCGCACGCGGAGGATCGAGAATAATTGTTGAAAAAGCATACTTTCCTCCGGGTTTCAGTTGCTGGTTGAGCACCTGCTCCGCGCGCCCCTTGTAGAAGCTGATATTGCCTATGCGGTTCTTCCCAGCACTGCGCAGGGCATCTTCCACTGCAGCAGGATGGCTCTCCACGCCGACAACCTTCTCGCAGAAACGGGAGAGATACTGGCCAATGGCACCCATCCCGCAGTACACATCGAGCACTATGTCCCTGCGGGAGAGATCTGCTCCCTCGGCAATGGCCTGGTAGAGCTTCTCTGCGGCAAGGGTATTCGTCTGGAAAAAAGAGAATGGGGAGATTTCAAAGATAAGATCGAAGAGACGCTCTTTAATACTGGTACCACCGACGAGCGGGTACATCTTGGGATTCTCCGGTTTCTCATTCTGGCCAAGGTTCTCTATGACGAGAAGCGACTGGAGCCCCGAGCGGCCTCCGAAGCGCATGAAGTGCTGGAAGAGCGGCTCCAGCTCTTTCTTCCGGGCTTTCACAACGAAAGCAATCATCTGCTCGCCGGTCTGCACTCCCCTGCGCAGTAGCAGAGTACGGAGCATGCCCTTGTGCGTCTTGGGGTTATAGACTGGCAACTTTACATCCGCCATGAAGCGGCGGACATCGGAGAGGAGAGAGGAAATCTGCTCATCGTACAGATGACACTCGGTAATCGGTAACACAGTGGACCACTGCCCGGGCTGATGGAAACCGATGGATGGATTCTCATCGAAGTAGATGCGTCTGCCTTCCTTCTGCTCTGTACGCATATGCTCAAACCCAAAGCTCAGCTCCAGCTTGTTTCTGTAGTGGAACACCTGCGGGCTCGGGATAATCTTGAGCACGCGCCCCGGAAGTTTGGTGCGCACACTCTCTTCCACAGGAGTGAGATGCTCCAGAGTCTCCCGGACGATCTCCTCCTTGTAATTGATCTGCTTGTCATACGGAAGGTTCTGCCAGGTGCAGCCCCCACAGTCATGGCAGTGGCTGCAGCGGGGCTGTACCTCGTCTTTGGACTTCTTGAGCACGCGGAGCAGCTTTGCTTCGCAGTACTGCTCCTTCCTCTTCGTGAGCGTAATCTCCACCTTCTGACCGGGGATGGTTCCAGGCACAAATACCGCCAAACCGTCTATATGGGCTAACCCAGCCCCTCCGTGCGTGAGCTTCTCAATAGTCACCGTATGCTGCTGCCCTGTATGGACAGACTGGCTTTCTGCTGTTGACATTAATAGGAAATTATAGTATAAATTGCACCTTTTGCACCCACATGCGAGAAACCCTGCTTCTCCTCTCCGGTTTCGTACTGCTCAGCAGTAGCACAAATCTCGATGTGCTTCTGCACCAGAGCGTACCATACTCCCCGCAGAGTGCAAGTACTGAGCAGGCCTGGATTGCCTCCCTGGAGAGCACACACACAGAAACCAAGGCACAAACTACCTCCACAGTCGAAGGAGAACGCGTGCATGGCAGCATGACACGGGAGATGAAGAGACAGTACGAGATAGCAGCATACCGGCGCACGAAAGCGCAGGCGCGCAGCACACCGACTGCCACCCCCTCTCCCCGTGTAGCGACGCTGAACCCCATTTTCGATAAGCAGGACATCGAACCTGAGCATCGCGTCATTGCTGACCAGGCATTCCGCATTATTCCCGGCCACTGCCAGGCATTCCTGAAAAATTTCTACGTGCGCTACGACAATCCCCAGCACAGGGGACTGGGAGGAAAATCAACAATCATTCTCACAGGATCGGTACCTGATGAGGAGTTCCGCGCCCTCTTCTTTCATGAGCTTGGACACCTGACAGACCTTGGGTGCTTCCAGGGAACAGCCGTTGCAGGTTCCACACCATACATGGACAAAGATGAGCAGATTTGGAAAGACGATCCAAGTGTAAGTTTCTACCAGATCTCATGGATGAACTCACAGGCACACAACCGGGGAACAACAGAAGAGGACTTTGTTTCCGGCTACGCCTCCTGGGACATGTTCGAGGATTTCGCCGAGAGTTTTGTGTACTATGTACTCCATCGCGAAGTGTTTGCCCGCCGGGCAGCGGAGAACGATGCGCTTGCCGCAAAGTACCAGTGGTTTCAGGAGCATCTGCCCGATCTGCCGAAAGTAGCGAAGAGCAACACGCGATGGGATGGCGCTATTCCCTGGGACATCACAAAACTCTCCTACGATTGGAAACCGCCTACAGAGCTCGTTGCACGGAGATAGGAGCCGGCAGTGGATGGAAAATGAAGGGCAGATACTGAATAATAAGAGATATGCGCTACCGCATCCTGATGATTCTCTGGCTCCTGAGTGATCTCCTCCTGTTCGTCGGAACGTACGCACTCGCATACTTTCTGCGTGTCGGATGGATTTTTTCCTCTGATTTTCCGTTCGACAAATTCATCAACATCACAGTGATAGTGGCTCCCGTGTGGCTCCTGGTTCTCGCGACCACACGAACCTTCGCGCTCACGCGTTCCCAGGCTACGCCTCGGAACGCAGCGTACATCACGTACTCCGCTCTGGTGGGAGTCGCGCTCTTCACACTCACCTACTACTTTCAGTATGCACAGTTCTTCAGTCGCATGCTCCTCATGATGGCATTTGTCTTCAGTGCTGCAGTTGTGTGGGGATGGCACTGCGGATACTCCGCAATCATGCGCAGGATTCTGCGGAAGAATCCGGCTGTTTTCCCGACGCTCATTGTGGGAGTAACACGGGAATCCGGAAGACTCATTGAGCGCCTCAACAGAAGCAATCACCCCTTAAAGCCCGTCGCCATTCTCGACGGGCGCGGCGTGAAAGACGGGGAAGTCCATGGTGTTCCGGTCCGCGGCAAACTGAACAAGCTGGAAGATGTACTCGAGCAGGAGCACATTACCCACCTCATACAGTGCAGCGATCTTGAACAGTCACTGAATCTCCTGAGTGCATGCCGGAAGCGCGGCTGCACCTACCTCCTGCTCCCCTCTGTTCTCGGAATCGTGGAACGGGATGAACGGGTAGACACCCTCGAGGGACAGCCTGTGACCATTGTGAGCCCGAAGGAGCACTGGTGGACATGGTTCTTCCGCTGAGGGAAGCAGAGGAAATAAAAGAAGCAGAAGAGTCAGAGGAAAGTCTTCAAAGGAAAGAAATCCCTCTAACTCCTCTGTTTCCTCCGATTCTTCTGTTTCTTTTGCTAGAGTAACGTCACAATCTCCAAATCCCAAGGGTCAAAGCATGCAAACTTTCATCCTCGCCGGCGGATTTGCCACCCGCCTCTGGCCACTCACGGAGAAGAGGGCAAAACCTCTGCTCCCGCTTGCCGGTAAACCCATTCTCTCACACCTCGTCCTCAACACACCGGCAGATTCCCCGATAACTGTGAGTACGAACGCCGCTCTCGCAGAAGGATTTACTCAATGGAAAAAGGAACAGCAACGCAGTGATATCGCCATAGTGGTAGAAGACACCGCACACGATGACCAGAAGCTTGGGGCACTCGGCGCAGTGGCGCAGTGGGTTGCACAGCGGAACATCGATGAGGACATTCTCCTCCTCACAGGAGACAACTACTGCGGTTTCAATATGCAGGAATTCCTCAGGGCGGCAAGGCCTGGAACTGCCATGCTGGCCGCCCATGACCTCGGCAACAGAGAGGCGGCAAAAGCGTTCGGGACAGTCATCCTCGGCAAGGACGGCAGAACCATCCAGGCATTCGAGGAAAAGCCACCCGAACCCAGAACATCACTTGTCAGTACCGGCTGCTCCCTCCTGCCTGCTTCCACCATTCCTCTGCTCGTGGACCATGCCAGACACCACCCGGATAATGTTGGCAGCATATTTGAGGAATTCCTCAGACAGGGAAAACCAGTGGACTGCTTCACGTTTGAAGAACCCTGGTTCGACATCGGTTCGTTCGAAGCCTACCTGGAAGCCACCAAAGCCCTCGTAGGAGAGAGAGTACTCATAGAGGGGACAGCGAGTCTTGAGAGAACACAATGCCACGGTGCAGTTGTCATAGGGAAAAATACGCATGTGAAAGACTGCGACCTGCACAATGTTGTTCTCTTTGAGAACTGCACCATAGAAGACTGCGTCCTGCAGGATTGCATTATCGACAATCACTGTACGCTGAAGGGTGTGGACCTCACTGGAAAGATGCTCCGTGCAGGCACATCATTGACACAAAACTAACAGCATCTCCTGATTGCACAGGGGGCACAGCTTCCCTACACTCGGTCAGAATGATCTCACCTCTTCAGCCAAGTAAAGGCACAGAAACCCCTGTTGTTGCCTCTTCCTGCGGACATATGCGTGTGCGATGCCTCTTCCTCTCCCTGGCGCTCCTGCCGCTGCTCACCGCCTGCGGTAATGCATCGATGAAGTATGACATACAACTGGACACCGAAGATGAAGAGCAAAGCAGTGCCCTGCTTTCCGCGAGCATGCGCATGATAGAGAGGCGCATGGCCGACCTGGGAGAAGAGGTGATCGATCTCGACATCCAGCCATCGGGTGAAGAAAACAGAATATATGTGGAAGCAGCAGAGAAACCCGCCTTGGATGTACTCACAGATTTGATTACCACTCCCTTCGACTTGCAGATCATGAAGGAGGCGCCCGTGGAAGAGGCAGACCAGGTTGTAGAGGGACACGGCGGTTTTAAGAAAACCGGTATCAGCCACACACACATCCAATGGCTGAAAGCAAGTGAAGAACCGGGAGGCAGGGGCCGGGTAACAATCACATTCTCCGAGGAAGGAAGGGAGAAAATGGCCCAGCTCTTCAGAGAGAATAAGGGAAAGTCCATCGGTATTTTCGTGCGCAACCAGCTCGTTTCGAAGCTGCTTGTCGATACGGATGAGCTGAAAGACGATATTGTGATTACCGACATCCCGAGCGTTCAGCTAGCAAACGTGTTTGCGGATGACGTGAATGTCGGCATCCATGTGACATTCACACCCGTTCCGTAACTCCTCATGGCAACAAAAAAGCCGTACACGTGGCCGGTCCTTACCTGCATTGTTGCAGCGCTCATCATCATCGTGGCACTCCCGCAGAGTGCGAAACAGTGGGCGCCGCGATTCCTGCGGGACGCGAGCCTGCACTTCGGGCTGGACCTCGCAGGCGGCACGCAGCTTGATTTCCGCATTTCCGAGCAGGAAATGAACCAGCAAATGGCTGATCTTGAGAAAGAAATCGCGGAGATGGAACAGCGCAACGCATCCCTCGATGCCATCTCCATTCTCCAGGTGCAGAAGCAGAACATTGAAGAGCAGCAGCGCACTGTCGTCGAAGCCATCCGCACCGTCCTTGAGAGGAGAATCAACGCACTCGGCGTGAGCGAAGCAGTGATCACCCCCTCCTTCATCGGGAACGAGAAGCACCTTCTTGTGGAATGCCCTGGAGTCGTCGACACGCAGGCATGCATCGAAATTGTCGGAAAAACCATCAAGCTCGAATTCAAAGAGGAATTCACGGAAGCAACTGCAGAGTACGAGGCAACCGTCCGGAACAAAGTGAGCTACGCACTCCGCAGAATGACAGAGAGTGGCGAAACGCTCCATGTTGTGTCTGAGGACCTCAGCGATGACCTGGGTATGGCGTACATCCCGGAAGGGACATACTTCAAAGACACGCTTCCCAAGGGAATGGAAAACCTCTGGGGAAAATCTGCCGACGAGAGAATCTACGAGAATGACGGCATGCTCACTGTTCGTCAGAGCGATCCTGAGGGCAATATTGCTGAGGATGACGTACCGGGCATCTTCCTCTCACAAGTGACACGCGAACGGACACAAACCGGACGCGTGGTGCAGGAAGCAGACACCGCCTTCGCACTCCTCGAAGCACAGGAAGAGAACGTCAGCCACACAAGCTATGAAGATCAGGCTCTGAACAAAGTACCTGCTGCCGTGGCCGCAGTGCTCGGCAGCATGCAGACGGGTGAACTCCGCACCATTGCGCTGGAGGACGGAAGCGCACGCATTCTCTTCCTGGGGAACATCACCTCCGGCCTGGAAGAAATGGAAGCAAGCCATATCCTCGTTGCATACCAGGGTGCGACATCCGCTGATCCCTCTGTCACCCGTTCCCGTGAGGAGGCGCTCTCCCTTGCTCTGGATATCCGGAGGAGAATAGAGAACGGGGAGAGCTTCGAAACTCTCGCACACGAATTCTCCGACGGTCCTTCGGCGGCACAGGGCGGAACACTCGGAAAATTTGACCGCAACAAAATGGTACCCGCCTTCTCAGAAGCGGCGTTCAAGCTTGCGAAAGGTGAATTGAGCGAACCGGTGGAAACCGCTTTCGGCTTCCATATCATCCGTGCAGACAGTGCACCGACCAAAAGTCCTGACCACGCCTCTTTTGAAGAATTGGCTGTAAGCGGTGCAGAAGCCCCCGCACGCACAGAGGAGCTGCTGACCCGCCTGCAGCAGGGAGATGTGAGGAGCACAGAAGAGATGGTGTTCATCCGCAGCCTCTTCTTCTCCCTCCGCCCGACAGGATGGAAAGACACGCCGCTCGACGGCAAGCATTTTCGGACTGCCACCGTCACTCTTGATCCTGTCACGAACATCCCCGTCGTGCAGATCTCCTTCGATGACGAAGGGGGGAGGCTCTTCCAGGAACTCACTGCACGCAACATTGATAAGCGCATCGCCATTTTTGTGGGAGGACAGCTGGTTTCCGCCCCCACAGTGCAGACGGAAATCACCGGGGGAAACGCCATTATCACAGGCATGCAGAACTTTGAAGACGCCAAGATGCTTGCACAGGATTTAAATACTGGTGCTATCCCCGCTCCTATTTACCTCTCCGGTCAGAGGACGATCGAGGCGACTCTGGGTGCCGATGCGCTCCGGACTTCCCTCCAGGCTGCGCTCGTCGGCATCATCATTCTGATGCTCTATATGATTCTCATCTACCGCCTGCTCGGCCTCATGGCAGACCTGGCACTCATCATCTACGCAGGCATCTTCTTCGCAATGCTGAAATTGCCTCTCTTCCTTTTCTCCGGCCAATACATTGTGCTCACACTCGCCGGCATGGCCGGTATTATCCTGAGCATAGGCATGGCAGTGGACGCGAACGTGCTCATTTTCGAACGAATGAAAGAAGAACTGAGGAAGGGGAAAATGCTCAGTACCGCCACTGAAGTAGGGTTCAAGCGCGCATGGCCGAGCATACGGGATAGCAACGTCTCTACGATCATCACCTGCGCCATCCTCTTCACTATTGGCACTTCCATCGTCCGTGGATTTGCCATTACCCTGGGGATAGGTGTCCTGCTCTCCATGTTCACCGCAATCACTGTCACACGCTGGTTTGTGCGGAGGATCTGCACAACTCCGCTGGCAGAACGCCGTGAGCTCTTTGGGATTGGATTGAAGCAGTAGTATGCTTGTCCTCCATGAGAGACATTCTCCGCATCCACGAACTGAGCGTTTGGACACGCATTGGCATTCCGGAAACGGAGCGCGTGGAAGAACAACAGTTGCAAGTCACAGTGGAACTTTTCACAGATACCGCCCTCACGGCGAAAAGAGACGACCTCATAGGCGCCATTGACTACAACGAAGTCGCCGAGTGCATCCACAGAATCGCAGCAACGGAGCGCAGGACGCTCGAACGGTTCGCAGAAGATACCGCGCAGACGATTCTGAAGGAATTCAAACCAAACAAAGTCACCGTTACCGCACAGAAGTTTGTGCTCCCAGAAACCAAGGGGGTTTCCGTTACTATCACAAGACCATAGCAACAGCGTTCATCGGTATAGGGTCAAATATCCAACCGGAAGCAAACGTCGCGGCATGCAAAACGCTGCTCCTGAAGCACTGGCCGGCAATCAGATTCTCCTCACTCTATCGCTCCGCCCCACGTGAGTACGAGGACCAGGGCCAGTTCTGCAATGCTGTCGCTGCACTCGAGACGGAAGAATCCCCCGAGGAAGTGGTGCAGATACTCAGAGGAATTGAAACCAAACTCAAGAAGAGCCCCCCCTTCAAATTCGGTCCCAGAACAATCGATCTTGATCTCCTGCTCTATGGAAACAAAGTGATACCAAGCAAAGGAGAATGGCTTCGAAGCTACACGCTACCCGCTACAAGCTACAAGCTAATAGTCCCCCACCCCCGCATGCATGAACGACGATTTGTTCTGGAGCCGCTCTGCGAATTATTGAACCCACAGGCAGTACACCCCACCCTGCGGCAATCGTGGGCAAAGCTCCTGGAGAGCACCAAAGATCAGGAATGCATGCGAGTGCAGGAAACACGCTGATACGGCTTTGCGATTAAACCGCCGGATACGCTTTCGAAATTTTGCATTGATAGCGGTGGAGCGATACGTGTCCGGCGTAGTCCCGCATTACGCGGGACGAAGTCGGATCGCTATCCGTCTCGGCGCGGCCAAGCCGCGACGGGCGCCGTTATTCCGAATGGTAAAGAAAAACATTACCATCGTTCATATCGCGAAACTGTATGAAATTCTGGAAGGAACGCAGGAAGGCAGGTACAGTGCCCCCCTGCTATGGATGAAAGCTTTCGTACTCTCATAGAGAAGTGTGGCGATGATCCCAACCGCCCCGGTCTCAGCAAGACTCCCAAGCGGGCAGCGGAGGCATTTCAGTTTCTCACGTCAGGGTACAACCTCTCGCTGGAGAAGGTGGTGAACGGTGCGCTCTTCCCCGCAAGTACGGATGGGATGATTATCGTGAAAGATATTGAGTGCTACTCCCTCTGCGAGCACCACCTGCTGCCCTTCGTGGGGAAAGTGCATGTGGGATACATCCCCGATAAGCACATCATCGGGCTGAGCAAAATTCCGCGCATTGTCGATATGTTCGCCCGGAGGCTGCAGGTACAGGAGTGCCTGGGACAGCAAATCTGCGATGCACTGGATGAGGTCCTCAAGCCCAAAGGTATCGGCGTGGTCATAGAAGCAGACCACCTCTGCATGATGATGCGCGGAGTGGAGAAACAGCACAGCAAAGCGGTCACCAGCCAGATGAAGGGAATCTTTAAAAAAGATGCACGCACGCGGGAGGAATTCCTCCAGCTCATAGGGCACTAAACTTCTAAGGAGATGTTGCCTATTTGTTTTGTATGTCCTTTTTCCTTCCTGGCCAAAAATGCTGTTTGAGCGTGACGGCATTACGGTGCCAGCAGTGTGACGAGGGAATGAGACCGTGCGGCTCACATCGGTAGAAACTTGTGATGCGCTAGCACGTGTCTCATTCCCGTAGAAACGATGCGCCCACCCTGCATGCCGTGAGCGAGTTCATTTTTGGCCGCTTTTTGGGCACTTTTTCTAAAAAAGTGCCAAAAGGAAATATAGAAACATCATCCAACACAGTCTCAAAACAACACAAAAAACCTCTTAAGCTGTAAGCGCAGCCTCTCCCACCCCCTCCCTCACCTGCTGCGCTGTTCTTCCGCGGCCTCTTGCATCCAGTGCCGCCTGCAGACGGCCGACATCTCCGTCTTTCGTGAGCGTCTGCTCGTAGACCGCACGGCCAACCGCTTCTTCGAGGATGACCCCGACCTTCTGCGCATGTGCATAATCTTCAGGCTGTCCCGGCCGGTTGTAGTGCACCCCCTCTCCCACGCCACGGTTCCCCGTAAGCTCTGCGTAGGACTCGTAGAGGGTGCGGGTGACCTCTACCTGTCCATCCACCACCAGATTCCCGCTCAGATGCACAGAGTCCATATGCCCCTGTTCATGCTTGCCCGCGTGGTTCGCCTGCTTGGCATCCACAGAGCCACTCATGCCCGCCAGCATCCCTTTGCTCACTCTGCCGCGTCCTCCGATCTCCGCCTCACCCAGCTGCCCTTCCGGCATCTCCTCCACTCCCAGATTGCCAATGGCATCCGTCGCCGGAGTAATCACACGACCTTCGTGCGCATCAAGCACAGCCCGGAACTCCGCTTGCTGTTCCTCTGCAAGATCAGTCACCGTCACGGCTGCCTTCGTACCCTCCATCCCTGAAGCAGAGACATCCGCAGTATATTCTGTACCCGTCACAGTCGTTGTCGCTTCATCAGACTGCGGGATAAAACTCACAGTCACACGGCCTTCCAGTGCATCCTGCGCAAATGTGTGGAAGTTGGTCTGGAACTGCGAGATTGTCGCTGCGCGCCCTGCGGCTTCCCTCTGAATATTCAGGGCTGCAGCTTCGAAATCGAGTGACCGATCGGGGCCGGTGCTGGCTTCTACGGGGACCATGTGCACCAATTATTTCATACATCTCCCGTCCGGGAATCTCACAAGTCAGGAAAATGTGAGAGAGGACACTTTCTGGCATATAGAAGCCAAAAAATGAAACCTACCGAACCTGCCGTACACCCTATTTTTTACGATCGTAGGTGAGGAATGTGAACGCATGCGCGTGGAGCGCATCTGCACCGTGCTCCGCCCGTTCGACTTCTTCCCATTCCTCCTCCGGAAGCTCCGGGAATGTCACATCACCCTTCACTTTCGCATGCACTCTGGTGAGGTACACACGGTCTGCAAAGGGAAGTGTGAGACGATAGATCTCGCCACCGCCAATGACGAAGGCCTCTCTTTCCTCTATTTCCTTCGCACGTTCAATCGCCTCCTCAACGGAAGAAACAACTTCACAACCAACGATGTGCAAACCAGCCTGCCGCGAGACAATGATGTTCCGGCGTTTCGGGAGCGCCCTGCCAATGGACTCGTAGTTCTTCCGCCCCATGATGACGGGGTGCCCCTCCGTCTTCCTGCGAAAGAATTTGAGATCGTCGGGGAGATCCCACGGCAACGCATTGTCACGTCCGATGACATTGTTCTCCGAGACGGCAACGATGAGAGATACTCTCATAGCTTAAGAATAAGAGAATAAGAGAGTAAGAGGAAGTGAGGACATACCTTTTTCCTCTTACTCTCTTATTCTCATCCCTAAACGGCAATCGGCGCCTTAATGCTTGGATGCGGATCGTAGTTCAGCATCTCGAAATCACCGAAGGTGAATGTAAAAATGTTCTTCACCTCCGGGTTCACCTTGAGTTGCGGAAGAGTACGCGGCTCACGGCTGAGCTGCTCTTTCGCTTGTTCTAAGTGGTTGGAGTACAAGTGCACATCGCCGAAGGTATGGACAAAATCCCCGACCTGGAGATCGCACACCTGCGCAATCATGTGGGTGAGAAGCGAGTAGGAGGCAATGTTAAAGGGCACACCAAGGAAAATATCTGCACTGCGCTGGTACAGCTGGCAGCTGAGTTTTCCGTCACGCACATAGAACTGGAAGAGTGTATGGCACGGAGGCAGGGCCATGCGCCCTCTCCGCACATTGTCCTGCGGACTAATGCTCTCGTCGGGAAGGAACGCGGGATTCCACGCGGAAACGATGAGCCTCCTTGAGTGCGGCGTGGTTTTAATCTTCTCTATCACATCGCTGATCTGGTCGACCGTGGAACCATCCGGGCACGCCCAGCTCCTCCACTGCCTGCCGTAGACCGGCCCCAAATCCCCTTCCTCCGTCGCCCACTCGTCCCAGATGCGCACGCCGTTCTCCTTGAGGTACTGGATGTTTGTCTCGCCGCGCAGAAACCACAGGAGTTCGTGGATGATGGAACGCGTGTGGAGCTTTTTCGTGGTAAGCAGCGGAAAGCCCTCGCTCAGATCCACTCGCAACTGCCGCCCAAACACGCTGAATGTGCCAGTGCCTGTGCGGTCTGCCTTGCTCTTGCCGTTCTCGTACACATCCCTGAGAAGATCGAGGTATTGTTTCATCGGGCGGGAAAAGAGGAAAGAGGATGCCTATCATAGAACAAGAGAGCTAAGCAACCTACAAGAACAATCACAGTATCTGCTAACCACTCCAAACCACCTTCAACTTTATGGGAGGAATGGCGCGCCACTGCTTGTCCTGAGCCTGACGAAGGAGGGGGTGAAGGGGAAGGCCCTGCTGCGGAGCAGCGTGCCGACGAGTCGGCTCCGAATCCTTGTAGGAGCCGATGAGGAGGCACAGAGCCGGGAGGAGGGGCTTTGGTGCGCCGGCGCCTGTCCTGAGCTTGTCGAAGGGTTTTGGCTCCACCTGTGCCTGCCCTGAGCTCTGTCGAAGGGCCGGAAAAAGGTGGAAAAAGACCATGAGCAATGAAACCCAATAGAATGCCGGGTTTGTGACAGTCACCAATCACACTTTTCCACCCGCATACCTCCACGCCATCTCGAAAATCTGGCGCTGGGTCTCGGCGACTTCTTTGCTCTCGATGATGACACCGAAGAGATTTTCCTCATCCTCGCCCAGAGTGACGATGGATACTTTATTCCCGTAGATGTTGATCTCGTTCCGGAAATCGAAGTCCTTGGCAGACACCAGGCGGATTTCGCGCAGGCTGTCTTTGTCCATCCCCTGCACTCTGCGCCCTGTCGAATCATCGGGTGCGATGCCCCGCAGGTGGATGCCGCGCTTCACACGCTCAGCGACGTACTCCGCATCGTACGCAGGCCAGTACTTGCGCAGCACGGCAGAGTTCGCAAAATTCAGGAGCTCCCCCTTCGCCGTGAACGTATCCTCATAGACACGGCGGACCCCCTCCCACCCCTCAAAGAAGCGCACATGCGGACGGCGGTGCTCCGCGCCCCGGAGCGAGCGCAGTTCCGGCAATGACTGGTCCAAGGCTTCTGCATTCTTCCTTGCTTCAACAGCCAGGTACTCCGGTGCAACCGGCGCGTACCACTTGGCACGCACCTTCCTCTCAACAGTGAAATACCCCCTCTTCACGAGATCCTCCAGAGTGTTATAAGCAGTCACGCGATTGAGTTTCGCTAATTTTGCATACTCGGATGCAGGTGCGCTGCCCACCTGAAGTCCCGCGAGGTACAACCGAGCCTCTCTGGAATGTAGTCCCGCCGCCTCCAGCACATGCTGAATCTGTTTTGCCATAGAAATGTAAGTATAGCAATGTGTTACAATTTTCAACTAAACAAAAACTGTTTTTGACATTGGAATGAAATGTACAGCAGAAAACTGCAGCAGGAGAGCCAATTGAACACATAAGGATGTTGTAATAAATAATAACACAATGGAACACTTGGAAACCATGCTCTTGCTTCCCTCCACAACATGCGAGTAGAAGCTGTGTGTTTTCATTCTTCCCCGCTCACAGAGTATGACAAGCCTGCTCGTAGAAGAAACCAGAAAAAAAGCCGTGGAGCTGGAACTGCAGCATGATTTCTCCTCCCCTGATTTAGACTTCCTCCCAAAGTTCTCGAGCGTTGCAGATGTGCTGGATTTCGCCGAGAAGCATGGTGCCACCATGCTCGATCTCACCTTCACGGACGTGCCCGGAACACTGCAGCACACTTCCTGCCCCCTCCACGAGCTTACCGACGAGAATATCGGGCACGGGTTTGGATTCGATGGGTCATCTATTCGCGGATTTCAGGAAATACAGGAGAGTGACATGCTTCTCATTCCTGACATTACATCAGCATTTCTGGATGTCTTCTCTGCTGAACCGACTATTTCTGTCATCTGCGATGTGAAGGACCCCGTGACGGGGAAACTGTACGGCAACAGCCCGCGCACCATCGCCCGGCGGTCGGTGGAAGCGCTAAGAAAGAGTGGCATTGCCGATACCGCCAACTTCGGACCGGAAGCGGAATTCTTCATTTTCGACTCCGTGCGCTACGATCAGACCGCCGCGGGAGCCCATTACAGCCTGGATTCCGAAGAAGCAGTATGGAATACCGGAAAGGAGGAGGAAGGAGGCAACCTGGGCTACAAGATCCGCAATAAGGAAGGCTACTTTCCCGGTCCGCCCATGGACAAGCACCAGAGCGTACGGTCTGCAATGGTTCGCGAACTGGAACGCGCAGGTATCGCCATTGAGAGCGCACACCATGAGGTGGCTACGGCAGGACAGGCAGAAATAGACATGGCATTCAGGGATCTCCTCACTATGGCTGATTCTCTCATGCGGTACAAATACATCCTCCGGAATGTTGCCCACCGCCACGGGAAATCCGTCACTTTCATGCCAAAGCCCATCTACAACGACAACGGTTCCGGCATGCACATGCACCAGAGCCTCTGGAAGGAAGGAAAAACGCTTTTCGCAGGTGACGCATACAGCGGCCTCAGTAAGATGGCATTGCACTATATCGGCGGCATTATTGCGCATGCCCCCGCGCTCTGCGCACTCTGCAACCCGACGACGAACAGCTACAAGCGCCTGATCCCCGGTTTTGAAGCCCCGGTAAACTTCATCTACTCCGCACGGAACCGCTCCGCGGCCATCCGCATCCCCATGTACCACAGCAGCCCGAAAGCCAAGCGCATCGAAGTGCGCTTCCCCGACCCCACATGCAACCCCTACTTGTCCTTCGCTGCCATGATGCTTGCGGGAATAGACGGCATCCGCCGCAGGATGGATCCTGGCGAGGCGACGGACCAAAACCTCTATGCGCTCCCCGAGGAGCAACTGGCAAAAATCCCCCACGCACCCAAATCCCTTGAAGAATCACTCTCCGCGCTGGAGAGAGACTGCGACTTCCTCACGGTGGACAACGTCTTTTCCCGCGCATTCCTTCAGGCCTACGTCGGAGCGAAACGCGCGGAAATCGCAGAGGGAAACAAATGCCCCACTCCCTGGGAGTTCTACCGGTACTACGACATGTAAGCATAAATTCAGGATAGAAAAATGAGGGGCGATCACGCAATGAAGTGTGATCGCCCCTCGTGATTTGGTACTTTTATAGGATGAGGCTTATTTGATATGCAACAGTTGTATTGATGATACTCACTGAACTCTCCCGCACACACAGAGTACCAAAATCACTATGAATAGTATAACATAATTTGATACTTTTGGCTATACCTCATACAGGTCAATTTTGGCTCTGCTTAGGCACTCCTATCACCCCTGTCAGATCCACCACGATCGTATCTCCTTCCTGCTCTCCCGCCTCATTTCCCTGAGCGGACTGATCCTTTGGCGCACAGGCAGCAAAAAGCAAACCAGAGAGAATGAAAATGAAAACGGCGTACTTTCTCATAGGGAAAGAAGGAATGAATGGACTGCACTATTCTACCTTCCCGTCTTCTTCCGTACCAAAGACTTCGGGCAGCTTTGGGCGAAAACACACTGACTGCACTGAGGATTGCGCGCATGGCAGATGGCGCGGCCGTGGGCCACCATGAGGTGCGAGAGCGTGAGCCAGTCCTTCCTCGGCGTCTTCTTCATCATGTCCAGCTCTATCTTCCCCTGCTCTTTCTTCCTTGTGAGCCCGAGCCTGCGCAGGAGACGGATGTTGTGGGTATCTATGGGGATGCCTTCGATGATACCGTACGCCGTGCCGAGGACGATGGCTGCCGTCTTGCGGCCGACTCCCCGCAGCGTGAGCATTTCTTCCATAGTACGTGGCACCTTGCCGCCGTACATGCGGATGATGGTCCTGCAGGACTGCCGGATCGCCTTCGCCTTCATGCGGTAGGTACCGCAGGAATGGATATCCTTCTCGAGTTGCCTCTGGGAGACGGCCAGATAGTCTCCGGGTTTTCTGTACTTCCGGAAGAGATCTTTTGTCACCATATTCACTCTCTCATCCGTGCATTGCGCAGCGAGAATGGTAGCAACGAGGAGTCCCAGAGAAGACCGCCAATGGAGCGTGCAGTTCACCCTGGGATACTCCTTCCTGAGTGCGCGGATCACCTTCTCGACAGTGAGTTTCTCTGCGGACATGGTGGCAGTATGCGCACTGTCCCGGCGTTCGTGAAGAAAATCACGCGGAGAATGATCCCGTATGCAGGAGACGTTTGCACGGAAGAGGAGATCCGCTATAGTCGGACCCCCATGCCAGCGCTCCCCGTCTTCACCGTCTTCGACGTCGAGACCACCGGCCTCGACCCGTACAGAGGAGACAAGATCATCGAAATTGCCGGCGTACGCATAGAGAACGGCGTCATACAGGAAGAACGAGCATTTGTGGAACTCGTAAACCCTGAACGCGCCATCCCGTGGGAAGCCAAACGGATCAATAAGATCGATGATGTGGATGTGGCGGGTGCCCCGACCATAGACCAGGTGCTCCCCCGCTTCCTGGAGTTTGCGAAAGATTCCCTGCTCGTCGCACATAACGCTCAGTTCGACATGGGGTTCCTGGAAGTGGAAAAGGAGCACTGTTGGGGCTACATAGATCTCCCGGAGTGTCTCTGTACCATGCGCCTGAGCCAGTCACTGTTCCCACACGAGTTCCGGCACAATTTAGACGTGCTCGCGGCACGGCTCGGGCTCACAATGGATCGAGCCCGCCACCGCGCTCTCCCGGATGTTCTCCTCACCTCGCAAGCGCTCCTGAAAATGGCGAAGATGGCACAGATAGAGAATGTGGATGAGTTGCGGAAACGCGCGGGTTTACAGAGCGTTGCTGCCTAATGTCGACATACACATGGAGAATGTCTTAAGATGCAAATCACAAAAATATTCACGTTGAGCAGCATGATTTGGAACTTGTTTGCATCTTGTTATTTGCCTCTTGGATCTTCAGCAAAAGACATATCCCTTGCAAAAATCCCCACCGGAAGCCACGATGTAGGGGATGGCAGTGCTGCCCATCGTCACCGGCGAAAAGAACCCTGTCCTGCGGAGGAAAGCAGCGAAAATTCCAAAAATATCAAGGGAGACCACAAAGCTTATTAAAGACATGCAACAAACCTTGCAGGATGCTGAGGGAGTGGGCCTCGCCGCGCCACAGGTTGGCAAATCACTCCGGCTCTGCATCGTCATGATCAACGGGAAGCACACCCCGCTCATCAACCCGGAGATCACCTGGCGCAGCAAAGAGATGGATACTATGGAAGAAGGCTGCCTCAGCCTCCCCGGTGTCTGGCTGCCGATCGCACGCCCGGCATCCGTCACATTCACCTACCTCGATGAGAAAGGGAAACAGCAGGAACGGAAGGTGCAGGGATTTGAGTCGCACGTGGTGCAGCACGAAATCGACCACCTCGACGGCGTGCTGATCGTGGATTACCCGCAAGTTCAGATAAAGACCCCTGTCCACACCGCTGAATCGGTACTTTGAAGCTTGCATGCTTCTCAAGTTTTTAGCTTCATTAGCTGCGTTAGCTTCATTAGAGATAGAGATGTTTGGTTTGATTCCTTCGTACCTTCCTAACGAAGCTAATGAAGCTAACAAGCTATAAAACAAACACAACTAATCAGGCTGCTCTCCGCAGAACATCCGGACTATCGGTGCTATCTCCGCGCATGGCAAGGAAGCGCTCACGAAGCTCCGGTGAGAGAGAGTCCAGAGCCCGCGCAAGCGCTGCGGCGGCATCCTGCTCGGAGAGATGGCACTGCCCGGCTATGAACATGAGATCTTTCCCATGCGCATGGAGCGTAAGGCAGGCAAGTTCATGAAAATCCAGCGCATCCAGTTCGGAAGACTGGAGGGGATTGCCCGTCTTCACAGGATCACGGAAACGTATGAGTCCGCCGGAAAGCCCGGCAAGAAGGTCTGGGGGGAGTAACTGCTTCGCTTTGGCGAGCATGCCGGAAAGGCTCCCCGCGCTGCGGAGCCCCAGAGCTTCTGCGATGGTGGCACGGCGTTCCCCGGCGAAGTAGAGAACAAGCAACTGCTGGTCCTTGGAGCCCAGCTCCACACCCTGCAGAGCCTGCTCTATGGCCGGGGCTTTATCCGATCCTGCGAATCCTTCAAAAGACACAAAAATACGCTAACTCCTCTTTTGCCTTTTGGCGAGCGACAGATACACTTTCTTTGATGCCGGAGCTCGAGACCATCATAGGCCCTTCGGCAGGGCCTGTCCTGAGCGCAGCCGAAGGGCTCAGGACCTCCTCAGCAATGTTGAGAGCCACCACCACTTATGTCTGCTGAACTAGAAACAATCATCGGGCTGGAAGTCCACGCGCAGATGAACACAAAGACGAAGATGTTCTGCAGCTGCGATAACGACGCGTTCGGCAAGGCGCCGAACACCACCGTCTGCCCCGTCTGCATGGGGCATCCCGGTACGCTCCCCGCACCGAACGGAGAGGCAGTGAAGAAAGCGGTCATAGCCGCACTGGCACTCAAGGGAACAGTGAACGCGCAGAACCACTTCGACAGGAAGCACTACTTCTACCCGGATCTCCCCTGCGGGTTTCAGATCTCGCAGTACGACTTCCCTCTTGCAAGCGGCGGCACTGTGAGCTTCGTGGTGAGAGATGACAGCGGACAGGTAGTGAATGAAGAGAGGTGCGGCATCACAAGACTGCACATGGAGAATGATGCGGGAAAACTCACGCACAGAGGATCGAAGACGCTGTGTGACTACAACCGCGCCGGCACTCCTCTGATGGAAATCGTGACAGAACCGGATCTGCGCAGCCCGGAGGAAGCAGTGGCATTCGCCCAGGAACTCAGGCGGATACTCATAGCAGTGGGAGCTTCGGATGCAGACATGTTCAAGGGCATGATGCGGTTCGATGCGTCCATCTCCCTGAGAGAGAAGGGAGCGAAAGATCTGAACCCGCGCAGTGAGATCAAGAACCTCAACTCCTTCAAGGCGCTGGAGAAAGCCCTGAAGTACGAGGAGAAGCGACTCCGGAAGGAATGGGAGAAGAACGGGGGGCCCCTCCCACGCGATATCACCGTCGGCTGGATGGATGAGGAGGAAAAGACGAAAATGCTGCGGGAGAAGGAAACGGCAGACGACTACCGCTACTTCCCGGAACCGGATATTCCGCCGCTCACGTTCACAAAGGAAGATATTGAGAACATACGGAAGGAACTCCCCGCCCTCCCGCAGGAGCGCAAGAAGCAGTACATGGATCTGGGACTGGATGAAGCGCTCGCTGTGCAGCTCATAGACCAGCCGGAGCTCCGGCGCATCTTCGATGCCGTCTACAAAAAGACGAATGATGCGAAGCGCTCATCCGGATTGGTTCTCACCCAGCTGCTCGGTTTCCTGAAGGCGGAGGAGAAGGAAATCAGCGATGCCCCCGGCGTCGAAGCGATGGTGGAGCTTGCAGGAAAGATTGGGAGCGGAACCATCTCGGCGAATGCGGGGAAGGACGTGCTGGAGAAAATGGTGCAGACGGGCAAAACCGCTTCGCAGATCATAGAGGAAGAAGGCATGCAGCAGATCAGCGACGACAGCGCCATAGAGACGCTGGTGCTGAAGGCGATGGACAGTAACCCCCAGGCAATCGAATCGTTCAAAAAGGGAAAGGAGGCCGCCCTCGGCGCCATTGTCGGTTGGGTGATGAAGGAGAGCAAAGGGCAGGCAAACCCTGCAAAGGTGAATGAGATCCTGAGGAAGCAACTTGAAAACTAGCTTCTTAGCCGATTAGCTTCATTAGCTTCTTTAGGGGTTTGGATTTTTGAACCTGGTGCCTTGGTATTTTTTTCTAATGAAGCTATAAACCTAACAAGCTAATAAAGCTAACAAGCTCTACATCCTCCCCATATATTCCCCGGAGACGGTGTTCACCTTCACAATGTCCCCTTCGTTGATGAAGAGCGGCACGTTCACCTTGAGGCCGGAAGAAAGGGTTGCAGGCTTGTTCCCGCCGCTCGCCGTATCGCCTTTCACGCCGGGGATGGTCTCCACGACTTTCAGTTCCACCGTTGCCGGCAGCTGGATGCCAATGGGATTCTCCTCAAAAATCATGGCATCGAGCTCCAGACCTTCCATTAAATACTCTGCCGCATCCCCCACCATCTCGCTCGTGAGCGCAAACTGATCGTACGAGTTGAGATCCATGAATGTGAAGGAGTTCCCGTCACCGTAGAGGTACTGCACTTTGCGGTAACCGACATCGGCCTCCTCCAGTTTGTCGCTCCCCTGGAACGTCTGCTGTATCACGGAACCGGTCTTCAGGTTCTTCATCTTGGTTGCGGCTACCCCTCCCTGGCGCCCTTGTTTACTGAATTGTGACCACGTAATGAGGTACGGCTGCCCCTCGAAGACGACGGCACGGCCGGGTTTCAGCTCTGCGAGTGTGTACATAGAAAAAGCGTGCAGATTCTGGAAGAGTCCACTGAGCACGTCAAGAACTTCGGCAGCATTCAACCTATTAAAAAGCAAGATCGTTCTCTCGTTTCTCGTTTGCTCGTGACACGTAAAACGAGACACGCCGAGCAACGAGAGAACGAGCAAACGAGCAAACGTCAGATGATCCCCCCCTCACGTGCCCAGCGGAGATTGGTGATCTCGCGACGAACGCGGGACGGGAACTGCTCGGGGCCATCCGGCAGGATGACGAACAGGCGGCGGAGAATGCGTCCCTCCTCGGGATGCCCCGCGAGTGCCTTCACCTCCGCAAAGAACTGGTTCACGCGCGAGCGTGTCATGTGGTACAGGAAGATGCGGTCATAAATACTCTGTACCAGAATCTGGAGCTCTTCTTCGGACATGACCGGCACTGCGGATTCCGATCCGCTGGGCAGGTACGCAGCAAGCTGATCCACCAGCTCGGGATCGATGGCGGCAATCTGCTCCTCATGTTCCTGCACGGCAAGAGCAAACCGCGTGAGTAGAGCGAGAATCTCTTTGTGCACACCCTCCTGCATCTTGCTGTCCTCCTGCTCGGTCAGTGCAAGATGCGGCTGGAGATCCACCCATGCCTTCTGAACACCCTCCACTTCGCCCGCTTCCACCGTCTGGATGAGGGCCGCAAGTGCATCCATGATGAGCAGTCCCTGGATATCATCCGCAGTCACAGCACCATCGATTTCAACGCTCGCTTCGAGCACCGCCTGCTTAAGGAGATAGAACGCATCATCCGGGAGCGCTGCCGCCATGTCGGCACTTGCTTCGGAGAGCGACTGCTCCAGAAGGAACTGTGTGAGTGTGCCTTCTTCTGAGCCATCGGCAAGTGCAAGGAGCACTGCACGGTACTCCGCAAGCGGCTCCGCTGCCTGCGCACCCTGATCCCCAGCGAGAAGCGCCGCAGCCTCGTTGAGGCGGGTGTTCGCATACGTGAGGCGCTTCTGTGTGCGCGCGTCTTCCCCAAACGTGAGGAGTACATCTACTGCTTCTGCAGCACGCTTGACCGGGTACAGCCTGGAAGTGGGAAGAATGCCCGCCATGGCAGCACGCCGTTCCTGCTGGAGCTGCGCAATCTCGCGGCGGTGCACGGCATCGCGTGCGAGGTTCTGCTCCGTCCAACTCTCGTCGTACCGCTCATTGGCGATCCTCTTCACGAGAGGAATGTTCTCCTCCCACATGCGCGTGCGCTCACCGGCAACGAGCACAATTTCATCCCCGCCCTGCAGAACCGTTGCACGACGATCAAAGACCTCCACGTCCACCGCTTCATCCTCCGCTACGGAGAGGCTCCCTTCATTCACGAGCACTGTTCCATAGGAAGTGGCAACGGCGAGCCCCTGCACATGCGTTGGCACAAGCCCCTGTACCCACAGCCGCCCTGTATACAGTGCAAATGTCGGCGTAACGTCGGAAGAGGAGGAACCGAAACGCTTCGCTGTGTCATGGAGCATCACTGTAGTGTTGGCATCCAGGCGGAGAACACCATCGTCATGGAAGAGAATACTCGCCTCTCCATCCCCGGTACGCAGGATGGTCCCCGGCTCAAGCACAAACTCATCCGTCACGGGCTGCCACATCCCCCCTACGGAAACAGATACCTCTCCCCGTGTGGGGAGGAGTGTGACGGCAGAATCCGCCACAGTGGGTTCCGCAAGAATGAGGAACGGCGCAACACGGACTGCGAGAGCAAAAAGCGCAAAAGAAGCAGCCCATTTGAGAGGACGGTACATCCGGGTGGAAGCAATCACCGGCTGCAAGCATGGCAGTATCCGCGCAAAGAGCCGTGCACGGAGAGCGGCAGGAGGCGTTGCAATTTCCCGCAGGCGCTCGAGGAGACTGAGGGCATGCTCCGTCTGGATCCTGCGTGCAACACGCAGCCATACTCTCTTCCGGGCCTCGATTCCGGTTGCCAGCCCTGCCTGCACCTCCGCACAGAAAAACTCCGCGGGACTGATGCGCCGCTGAATCTTCCCGTAGATACGATTTTTCACCGCTGCGGACGGTTTTGTCTCTTTTCGGAGGGTGGTGAAGAGAGGTGAGGACATCTATGCAGTAGTGCAAACGGGAGAAAACGGCTTTTGTTACATAGTTTCGAAGATTTCAGGGGGGAGATTTTCCTCGAGTTTCTTGAGGGCCCGGAACTTGAGAGTACGGGCCGCTCCGCTGCGCATCTTGAGGACTCTTGCCACCTCATCATTCGGCAATTCCGCAACATACGATAAGTGCAGCACTTCCTGGTACCTCTTCGGGAGTTCATCCATCGCTCCGCGGACCATCTTGAGCAGATGCTTACGCTTTACCCGGGTCTCCGCACGATTAAACTCGTCAGTGTCCTCCATGTCCTCCGGTACCTCCTCCATTTTCTGGTACGAGCGGTACGCGTCTACGAGGGTGTGCCTTGCAATGCGGAAGAGCCACGCGCCGAAAGGCACATTGCGCCGCAGCTTGTACGTGTGGAGCTTCTCCCATGCCTTTACGAAGACATCCGCCACAATGTCCTCTGCCATTTCCTCCGGCACCCGAAAGGCCGTGAACCGGTACACGGACTCAAAGTAGTGGTTGTAGATCCCGGCGAACGCCTCTGTATCTCCCTCCTGGGATCGTCGTACCAGGTCCTGGAGATCTGCCTCCTCAAGCGTCTTTCTGGACATAGGAATTTGAGAGAGTCGGATTATACCTGTTCAGACGGAAAAAACAGGGTTTTGTCACTGAAATTCCGCTCCGGGAAACTGCTCCCCTGGGCAGGAAATCTCTATTTGGGAAAAGTCATACACTGTTATGGAAGATCGTCCTCTCCTGTCTCGGGTTCTGTTTCCGTCAACAGAGACCTGCACAGATCTTCATAAGTCATCACTCCTATGTGCCGGTCTTTGGAACTGAGTGAGATAGTGCCAAAGAATGAAAATAAGTCAATGCCAGTATTGACTCAGCAATATTTCATATTATAATATGATTATGAGAATTGTTGCTGGGGGAGATACTTTCCTTGAGTTCCCTCCAACCAAACAGCTGATCACAGACATTGGAGAAGGAGCAGTGCTCTTCAGTGAGGGATCTTTAGGGGGAAAACACTGGAACGTTCATCAGCTCACTGAACTCACAAGAGGAAGAATGATGACGATCGTCGGGGAGAGGGATGGACGAATCTGGCTACTGAGGAACGGTGAGCACCGTCGGATTCAGATAAGCTTATCCGATCTTCACGACAGAGATGATTTCGATGCTTTTGATGAGCTCGTCGATATCGGTTACAGACTGCACGAGCACTGCATGGCACTCCCGAGAATCTGCGCAGACGGAGCGATATCATACCAAGGAGAAGGACGAGCCGACATACTCCTCATTGCGAGCGGGGGTTGCGATTGGCGAGCAGACATTGAGCAACTCCTCGATGTGCATACACACGCGCTCACAGATGAGGCGCTCATTGTACAATGTGATCATTCCAGAGGGCCGAAATTTATCTATTCTGTCGCGGAGAATGCATTCGTCGGCGAGGAAATGCAGAGCAGTCTTGGCAAGTCAGATACGTATATCGCCTATGACTATGCACCCAGGAAGAGGAGACGAAAACGCACGACTCGGCCATGACTGCCATACGGATGCCCTGCCCTCTCATCCCCACTCGATGGTTCCGGGCGCCCTTCGACCAGCCACGGCGGTCGCGACCGCCGTGGCAAGCTCAGAACGCCCGCTTTTTTACTCCCATTCGATCGTGCCAGGCGGCTTATTGGTGAGATCGAGAAACACGAGATCAATTCCGTGCAACTGCATGATGCGCTCCGTTATGCGTTGACGCACTGTTAATGGAAGCACTACTGCACTCGCGGACATAGCATCAACGGAACGGACAGGACGGAGAACGATGGACTGCCCGCCCTCCTCCGTCCCGAAGGGGAGGAGGACAACCGGGAACTGCCAGATTGTCTGGTAGAAATTGGCTGCCTTTATTTCTGCATCCACGACGGCATCCGCTTCGCGGAGGAGATCTGTACGCGTGCGGTCAAGATATCCGGGCGTGAAAATGAGCGAAGGAACACTGGAATGTGAAGTACAGAGCAGCACACGATTCACTTCTTTATGAATATTAGGGATTCCGGCGATGATGGGACCAATATAAAAATCAACAATACCCTCCACAAAAAGGGCACAAGCATGCCTGTAAGACCTTCCATCACCTTGCACACCAACAGACTTTACTGGCAATAATTTCGCTTGCGGATTTGTAATGATGGGCTGACCGTTCTGGTTAAAAGACGAACAATAATTAGAAATCCTTCGTTCCAATCCTATCTTTGTCTGACTCGGCAAATCATCGGCTGCAGATGCGCAGAGGATGCGCACACCGAGACCCGGCCCCGGGAAGGGATGCCGCCACACGAACTCATGGGGCAACCCGAACTCCTCGCCCAGCTTCCGGACTTCATCCTTATACAAATCTTTCAGCGGTTCGATGACGAGCCCGGCATCAATCATCTTCTGCACCGCCTCTATACGGTTGTGGTGCGTCTTGATTTTGTCCGCGTGCTTCGTGGCTCCCGTCTCGATGGTATCGGGATAGATGGTGCCCTGCCCGAGCATCCAAACGTCGCTTCGCGACGTTTGTCCTGAGCCTGCCGAAGGGCAGCCGTCCTTCACAGAGAGACCCATCTCCTCACTCACGCGCTTCTGCACATCCAGAAAAGTCTGGCCTATGGTCTGCCGCTTCTTCTCGGGATCGTACACATTCTTGAGCTTGGCAAAGAACTCCTCAGATGCATCTTCCACCCGCAAGTTTTTTATGCCGAGCGTATCGAATGCTTCCTTCACGAGAACCACTTCGTTCTTCCGCATGAGGCCGGTATCGATGAGGAGCCCCTGTACGCGCTCTGTCCCGAGTACCTTGTTAAGGAGTGTGAAAGCCACTGAGGAATCCACCCCGCCGGAGACGAGCATGAACACCTTGCGGTCCCCCACCTCCTTTTTTATCTGCTCCGAGATCTCCGCACCAGCGCTCTCCACGGACCATGGCGCCGCATTGCAGAGCGCAGTAAACCGCTTGAGAATCTCCACCCCATGTTCCGTGTGCGTGACCTCGGGATGGAACTGGATGGCGAAGAAATTGCGTCTTTCATCTGAGAAAGCGGCATTCGCACATGCATCAGATGTGCCAAACCGCTCAAATCCCTGAGGGAGCTTCACTGCCTCATCTCCGTGAGACATCCACACTGTAATTTCCTCAGGCAGGCCTTTCGTAATTTTCAATTTTCTATTTTCAATCTTTAATTTCGTTTGCCCGTATTCCTTCACTTTGCCCTGCTTCACCTCCCCTCCAAGCGCCTGCGTCATCCAGTGCAGACCGTAGCAGATGCCGAGCACGGGAATGCCGAGTGTGAAGATTTTTGGGTCCGCCTGCGGACTCCCCCTGTCGTAGACGCTCTGCGGCCCGCCGGAGAGGATGATGCCGGCTGCACCTTTGAGCGCTGCTGCCGGAGTCTCCGCATCACGGACTTCCGTAAAAACACCCAACCGCCGGATACGGCTCCCGATGAGGTGGGCGTACTGTCCGCCGCAGTCGAGGATGACAATGCTCTTTGGGTGTACAGAGCCTTCCATGGAGCAAGTGTAACGGATACCAGACAATCTAGACAAACAGACGAGCGAGAGTACGATATCCCTCCTATGCCAGAAACCCCCACACCACCAGATACCTCCGCAGAATCCTCGGCCGGACTCCCGCCGGACGAAGGTGATACTCCTGTGGTGGTTGAGGTGAATACCCCACCCGACGCGCACACACTCGCAGAGCTCTTTGAGCTCGCTGCGCAGGAATGCCAAACAATCGCAGAACGCACAGCCAAGAACCGCGGCAAAATGGGGCTCACGGAATGGCGAAGGGAATTCAGAGCCGTAGTGATGGCAACGCGTGTCGCTATGGTACAAACCGTCATGATATTGGCAAAGAAGCTCCCGGGAACAGACCTGAAACGCCACAGTGCAGAAGCAGGGAAAGCACTGCGCGCACTGGAGACATACCAGGCAGAAATCCGCGCTGCAGTGCGGGCAGGATTGTCTGCAGAGGAAACCGAAGGAGCAGATGCTGCCCCCGAGAGAGCAAAATTGGATGCCGCAGCCGACAGGCTCGCAGAACTCCAGCGTGAGATGGAGAAGGGCCACCATGCCATGCTGGCCATAGATGACGTGCAGAGAACGGAAGCAGAGCGGGATGCAAAGCTCTCCGAGAGAGAGGCAGGTTCCTCTGCCGGCAAAGAAGATGTGCCGGAATTCACCGTCGCCACAGGCATAGAAGTAAATAAACCTGTAGCAGCGAATCCCCCTCCCAGGAAAAAAGCTCAAGCACCAGCTCCTGCAGCAAGCGCTCCGGCGACAAAGCCGAAGAGGAGAGGATGGTGGCCCTTTGGGAAAGGTGGAAAGAAGAAATAGATGCAATAGGAAGTCAATTTCTTGACCAAAGAGGACCTGCAAAAGACAATGTCCCCGATGCCAGAATCCAATCAACCAGAGATGCACAACCTCCGCGGTTGGCTGCAGGAATTACGCGACGCCACGGCGCCGGAGCAACTGGACGTAATCATCCAACTTTTTCTCCAGGATGAAATGGATCAGGTCCGTGCACATGTTGAGCAGATCCTTGCGATGGAGAAACATCTGCTCACAATGTACGGTGTAGACGATGAAGAGTGGGTCACGGCAATCCATGATCTTGAACTTACTGCCTCAGATGCAGAGATCAATGCGTATCTCGACAGAGTACCAACATGGGATGAGGACATTAGCCGGAAACCAGATGCCATCGCATTCAAAATTGTAAAAATCCATCTGCTCACGCTCTCCCGTCTCAAAGTACTGGATAACCCCGAGACCATGGAGTGCGCCCCTGGAATCTGTGAGACACTCGACATGCAACCCACCATACTCAGTGAACCGGGGAAGAAGCGGCGCGCCGCATGAGAAAGGGGAAACTCACCGCTTTTGTTGAATCTGTGCTGCCACAAGCATCCACAGCGTGTATGCAACTGCGCTCTCCTCCCACGCATGCAGGAAGAGACCGGCAACGCTGATGCCGAGGAATGGGAGGAAAACTGCAGGAACGGCTGTGAGCTGAAGAAGAACTAAGATGATGAGTGTGAGGAAAATAACAAATCCAAGAAGCCCCATCTCCACCCCTGTCTGCAGATACCAGTTCTCGGTGACGAACGGGCAGCTGCATGCGCGGTCAGCAGGCTGCATTTGCTCTCCTCCGACAAACACGCAGAGATCCGGACGGTCTGCCGCCCAACCTGTATCCGCCCCTGCCTCCAGGAACACGCATGCATCACTCACGCGGTTGCTTGCCGGGCCTGCGATGCCAAGCCCCTGCCCGAAGGGATGGGCGAAGACGGACTGCGCCGCAGCGAGAGGTTTGAGCAGGTGATCACGGCTGGAAGCGAACCGCACCACTGTCGTGGGAGAGATGATGGTGGCAACGACAAGCAGAATGACACCGGCACCAAAGAGTTGGATGAGATGCTTCCCTGCGCGCTGCCCCGGCATCACTTTGATGGCAAATACAACGGCAATGACAAGCGCTGCGAGCCACGCCGTGCGCGAGAAGGTGAAGAGCAGTGCCAGGCCGACGGCGGAGAGAAGCAGAAGAACGCGGATATGTTTCAGAGGTTTCTTCAGGGACAAGCGAACCAGGCAGAAACTCCAGGGAAGGAGCAGCCACAAGCCAAGCTGATTGGGACCGCTCAGGGTGCTCTGAATCCGGCGCACTCCCGCTCCGCCCACCTGCTGGAATGCGGCGAGCGGACCGCCTGGGAGGTAGAGAGAATGGAGATCGCTGTACCCGAGCGCGCGGAAGAAGGACATTGGGAGCGCAAGTGTCGCAAGACCGTAGAGCGCCACCATGCCCCCCACTGTCATAATGACCGCAACTGCTGCACGCTGGAACCATGTGGACCAGGACACGCGGCGGAGAACAAGGAAAGCAATGAGCGGTATGAAGTCGTACTTAAATCCGAAAAGGTAGAGCTTCCAGTTGCCATGCGTGAGCGCCGTGACGAGGAGGGAGAGTGCGAGGAGGACGAGGATGCAGGCGTCGAGACGGTCGAAGCGGATTCTCCGCTGCTTCTGCACAGAAAACTCCGCTGTTGCAAGAAGCAGGATCACCAGCAATAGGATTTCCTTCCAGAGTGCGAGAACCGGCAGCGGAGCATGACCGGGCCCCTCAAGCATCTTCGTCCCCACGGTGACGAGGAAGGCATGCAGAGGGAGCAGGCCGATGAGGAGGAGCGCCACCTGTTCGCGGACCCTCTGGAGCATAGACTTAGCGGGAGGAAAGCCATTCCTTATCGGTCCTGAACACCTTTTGCTTACCAAGTTCGAGCACCCTTTCCACCGCATCGATGCATTTGGAACTCACATTTTCGCCGTAGAGTTTGGGCACGTTGCGCATCTCCTTGTTATCCCACGCGAACTCAATGATCTTTTTGATGGAGAAACTATCCTCAGGGCCAGCAAGAAGATTGCCACCATTGATAGCTGATTCTGAACGGTCCGAGCCATAGCGGAGTGTGACACAGGGTACTCCCATCACATTCATCTCCTCCTGCATGGAACCAGAATCTGTGGCGCAGACGGCAGCCTTACTCATGGCAGCAATCACATCCACGTACTCCGGCCAGACATCGGAGAAGACGAAGTTCTTGTGTGTTTTCGCAAGCTTCTGCACTTCTGCAGTGAGGCCGAAGCGCTCGAATGCCGCTTTGGTCTGGAGCATGTTAATGAGAAGCACTGTTCTCCCCTCTTCGATGAGTGATTTCATGGCACCGTAAATGGCCAGGAAGCGTTCCTCGGAGAGACAGTTCTCGCGGCGGTGGATGCAGAAGCGCACGAAGTTGCCCTTTGCAAGCTGCGGATGGCGGTCGAACACCGTGGAATCTCCGATGCGCTCCATAGCCTCGCGCGTGGCATCGGCTACCGAGTTCCCGACGACGAAGATGCGGTCCTCCGGGAACCCTTCGGCGATCAGGAACTGCCGGTCGAGCTCTACAGGTGCAAGGTGTACACCAGTCGCCGCTTCCGAGCAGCGGGTGTTGAACTGCTCCGGGTAAGGCTCCAAACCTCCACGAACCCAATTCTCACGATTCATAAGAAATTCCCGCCATTCGGCTATATCAACTGATTTCCAATCAATAATAGCTTCCTTACTCCATTTTCCGAGATCTGGCGTAAGCGTCCGTATTCCCGCTTCCACATGCACCGAAGCGAAGCGGTGGCAGAAGCCCGCATTGCTCGCTGCCATGGCCGTGGTGGTATCGCCGTGCACGTAGGGAATGACGATTTTTCCGCGCCCCGCGAGCTGCCCGATGATGTCCCCGAGCCGCCCGATGATCTGGCTCACCACCTCGTGCATGATGCCACGTACGTTGAGGTTGAAATCCGGCGTCACAGAAAACTCCTTCAGCATGCCCCCGCTCAGGTTCTCGTCGTAGTGCTGCCCCGTGTGGCCGAGCACGACGAGATGCCCCCGCTTCTGCAGCTCTCTGTAGAGAGGGACCTGCTTGATGATATCGGGTTTGGTCGCAATGAGAATGAGGTGCACATGCACATCCTTTTTAGACGCGATGTCATCGAAGAATGACGGTGACCGAAAGGTGATCTCCTGCACGCGCCAAGGGTACAGGGGAAGGGAAATGTGCGCGAGTGAAAAGCGGGGAAGAGCACTTCGTGGCTCCTGCAAAAGAAAAAAAGAAAATCGTTGAACTCAACCCATTCTGGAATATAGTCAAACTACATTCTCTCCTCACCTCCTCTCTATGGGAAACGTTGAAGCCTACATCCTCATCTCTGATGCCCCCGGAATACGGAGTCCAGTTGATGACGAGGCAGCCGCAAGAAACCAAGCTCTCCGCAGAGAGGACTTCCCCCGTAAAATTGCACAGATTACCTCCGCCATGCCGAGTATAGACATCGTGGAACAGCACGACCAAGTTGGATCAGTAAGTATGACCATGGAACTTGGCCGTTTCCAGTTATTTCATACATTCATGCTCGAGCACCCTGAGCTTGGAACCATCGCCAGTTTCCATGTACAGCACATTCCGGACGAACCTCTACTGCACACAATGCTCAGTGAGAACAAGCCGGGATTCACCGCATCTCCGCAGGTACCGCTATCCCCATCATCTTCAGTATAAGCGGTGCAATGTCTTTGAGACCTTTGCAGTTCTTCAAATCTTTCGCAGACCGGACCTGACCGGAGCGCACAAAAGTCTGCACGGGATTGACAGTATGGCTCGCAGAAACTTCCCCATTGGGCAGGAGCATCTCTTCCACATGCCCGTGATCCGCCGTCACGATCCACTCGTACCCGTGCTTCTCAAGCACAGGCAGAAGACGGCCGAGGTTGCGGTCCACTGTCTCGCAGGCGATGACCGCAGCAGGGATATCTGCACCATGTCCTACAAGATCAGGATTCGCATAGTTCACCACAATGAGCCCGTATTTTTCCTTCTCCGCCTGCTCAATGAGGGTATCAGTGAGCTTATCTGCACTCATCTCGGGCGTGCTTGCGAAGTTGGGAACCTTGGGTGACTCGATGAGAATGCGGTCTTCCCCGGGGAACGGTTCTTCCCGCTGGCCATTGAAGAAGAAGGTGGTGTGCGCCCACTTGTCTGTTTCCGCAACTTTGAGTACCTTCTCCCCTTTTCCCGTCACCACCTCCACGAGCGAGTTCTTGATGGCGGGAGGAGGGAACGCAATGGGAAGATGCTCCGTGTACGGGCCGGTACAGACAACGTCTCTGATGCGCACAGGCCGCGTAAACTCAGCAAAATCTTCCTTCTCGAGCGCAGAGACGATCTGGAATTGCCTGTCGGTGCGGAAGTTCACATCAATGACCGTGTCATCCGGCTGCATGGATACGAAGTCCGGAGTTTTGATGGGTGTGATGTAGTAGTCGGTCTTCTGATCTTCCGGTGCCTTCCTGTACCAGGCCTGCGTGCCGCTGCAGAGGTCACTCACTTCCTCCGCGATTCCCTGCGTGTACAGGTCATAGGCGAGCTTGGTGCGGTCCTTGTACTGCTTGTCACGATCCATAGCGTAGTACCGCCCGACGAGGGAAACCGCTTTTGCTCTGGGATGCTTCTTCAGTATTTCCTTGAGCTTGGAATAGTCCTCGCAGAACTGCTGCACGGGGACATCGCGCCCGTCGCCGATGAGATGCAGGTAAATGTGTTCCACTCCTTTCTTCTCTGCAAGTTCGATGAGCGCATGCATGTGGTCCGCATGACCATGTACTCCCCCGTAGGAATAGATGCCAAGGAGATGGAGCACTCCTCTCTTCGCCGCACGCTCGCAGGCACGGACAAATACTTCGTTCTTGAAAAACTCTTTTGAACGAACGGCGCGGTTGATTTCTTCGAGCGGCTGCCAGACGATGCGCCCGGCACCGAGCGTGAGGTGACCCGGCTCACTGGCACCCTGCTGTCCTTCTGGCAAACCCGCAGCATTCCCCGAAGCCTGGATGATGACATTCGGTACTTCTTTCTCAAGACGTGTGACCGTCGGCATCTTCGCGAGAGTCCGGGCGTTGCCCGGACCCGGCGGCGCTGTGCCGAAGCCGTCGATGATCACGAGACAAACCCGCTGCACAGGCCTATACTACCATCCAGGGCCAAAGAGTGCTATAATGTTTCGATTCATGGAAATTCAGAGAATCTCCAGACTGCGGTTCCTCAATACTATCACATGGGCCATTGTAGCCAGTGGCATCGTCGTGGCTGTTGCAGCCGGACTGGCGCGCGCCACGCTCAACATCAACGCAGCCCTCATCGAGAAACCGGACATCGCCATTTACCTCCTCCTCCCGGAGGAAAAAATCCACGATGTGGATCTCCTGCGCGAAACGGGAACGCAGCGGGACTACCTCGCAGAGACGAAGGATGGTCTGAAGCTCGTGATTCTGAAGAAAGGTGAAAAAGAGTGGTACGTGGAGCACATGGAGAGTCTGCGGGAATAGGGTTTGGGTTGGGGTTGGGGTTGGGGGTCGGAGATTGGGGGTTGACGGTTTTTTTATTGGGTAAAGGAACACTTTGCCACCAGACGTATCTGTCTTTTTGGCTTACACATCCTGAAAGCCGGAGCAGTGTGAGGGAATGGAACACTCTGCCACCA